>Ga0315331_10000106_pt1 | contig 47918 bp, 45 predicted proteins | sample M160m34915metaG_FD_203456 | JGI IMG/M metagenome (GOLD analysis project Ga0315331, IMG submission 203456) | Ammonia-oxidizing marine archaeal communities from Monterey Bay, California, United States - M1 60m 34915 | ecosystem: Environmental > Aquatic > Marine > Intertidal zone | place: USA...
AATAAATTACAATATGATAGAAAATTAAAAGATGGACCTGGTGATAGTATGTATGGATTAGAAGTATGTAAATCATTAAGTTTACCCTTAGATTTTTTAGAGTTAGCACATTCTATTCGCAATAAATATAATCCTAATACCCAAAGTATTCTTTCTTTAAAAACTTCACATTTTAATAATAAAAAAATTATGGGAATGTGTGAGGTGTGTAATAAAGAAATGGGAACAGAAGTTCATCATATACATCATCAAAAAAATGCAAATAATGAAGGTTATATAAAAACGGAATCACACGTATTTCATAAAAATCATTTAGCGAATTTAATGACATTATGTGAAAAATGTCACCAAGAAACTCATCATAAATATATATCTAAAAATATTCATGATAATCAAGCTATAGAAGATATGGATAAAGAATTATCATCATCAAAGTAACAATTATAGGGTTTTGCGAGTTTTTTTATTATATTTTTTAATTCTATATTTCTTATTGGTTTTTCTTGTTTTTTTCTTATATATTTTTCTTGTTTTTTTCTTATATTTTCCTCCTGTTATGGCAAAGTCTTTTAATTTATGTTTGGGGTTATCTTCTTTTCTCATATCAAATTCTTCATATTGTTCTTCTAGCTTATCACTATTCGGTATTTCTTGGATTTTTTCAATATTATGAGGGTTTTCAAAATTAACATGTCTATCTTTAATGAAACTAAAATCTAACCCTTTATCTTTACCTTCTTTTATTGAATCCTCATAATCTTGGTAATTAAATCCTAATTCTGTATTCTTTCTTTTTGAAACTGAATTCTTATAATCTTGGTAAAAATAAGGATATGCTTCATCTATTTTATTTTTTCTCCATTTCTTTAAATCTTTAGTATAACGCGCTTTTGTTTTTTGATCCATCCTATGGTAACCATATTCTTGGTGATACCTTTTTTCTTGTTCTTTTAACTCAAGCATATACTCTAAAGCATCTTGTTCAGGTATACTTAAACCTTCATAAATCTTTTGGTTTTTCGCTCCTGTAAGTAGGTTACTATCTAATTGAGAAAGTGGAAGACTCATTATAATTTCAATTGGGTTGGGATAATATTTTTTATCCTGTCTATTTTGATTTTGTAATAAATATACAGGATTAGTAATATACTCTTCAACCTTTTCCATATTATTGAAATGTCTACTTTTAAATATTGACATATATATACTATCAATATTAAAATTATATTATTCATTATTTTCCAATTCGTTAATTACTTTAACTATTACATTATCCCAACAATTAAACTTTATTTGTCGTATTAATTTTATCTTTGGATACCAATTTGTGGATATATCTCGTCTTGTCCATCTCCATTCGCAACCAATATATAATAGACACCAGCATGGAACATCCATATGTCCTGCTAAGTGAACTAAAGAAGTATCTGTGGATATAACTAAATCTATATTTTTAAATATTTTGATTGTATCCTTAAAACTATCACCATCATTATCAATAGTAGAACCTACATTATGAACATTATATTTTTTTAATATTTCACCTTCTTCTTTAGAAAAAGTTTTTTGTACTGAAATCCAATTTATATTTTTATTTTTAAACTTTTCAAATAAAGGTATTAATTTTTCTAATTTCATACCTCTAATATACTCATGAGCGTTTAAATAATTTCCATGCCAATTTATAACAATATTTTTCTTTTTTGTATCTAAAATTGTTTCCAAGTTAAAATTACTCTTAGAAACCAATCTTGTTGTATCCCAATAATCTATGTATATATCTGCGTAACTTAATTTCAAATGATGAAATAAAAATGTAATATTAGTGTGATAATCAAACTTCATGAATGATCCAATCATACTTTTCTGAGATTCTTTTATAATGGTAATGTTTTTGATATCTTTGAATAAATCTTCATATATCCATGATAAACAATCATCTACCATTAATATTATTTTATTTTCTGGATTTTTTTCACAAATTAAGGGTATAAAACGAGGAAACATTATTTTATCACCAAGTCCTCCTGCCATATATATTAATAACGTTTTATTAGTATCATTAATATTAAAATATGACATAGTTTCTGGTCTAATATCTAAACCATGACCATTTGCAGTAACCTTCTGTAAGTTACGAATATAATGTAAAGGAACATCATATTGTTTTTTTTCTAATAAAGCTGAACCATAACTCAAATGATATGCATCTTTCATTTCTTCAGAATTATGATTGTTAAAATATTTGGAGCGAATATATGTTGTTAATTTATCCAAATATGGATATTCTTTACCTAATAAATCGCTAGATGTTTGTAAAGCAAAAAATAATTGCATGGTAAAATCATTTATGGAAGCATCGTCTTTATATTTTTTACATAATTTATGTAATATATTATTAGATTCATTAATTTTTTTTTCATTATGTAATACCATGGCATCTTGTAATATTTTGTGATCGTCAAAATTATTGTTTAACATATAAGAGATATTAGAAATATCATTTTCGAGTTTAGTTATTTCATATTTAATTGTTCGTCGTTGTTGAAGTAAATTATAATATTCTTTATAAGTATTTAATTGTCTATTCATATCCATATTATCATTTTCATTTATTTTTTTCATAATGTCATTAAAAATCCATATTTTACCATTTATAGTTATTAAATTATCATATAAATTATTAATATTTGGTTTTTTGTATTGTTTTAATTTATTATATTCTTTTGTTAATGTATCTTTATTCACGATATTTCCTTTTTTCAGTTTAATTTCTAATATCGATAATTGATCCATAATTTCGCCATATGAACAATTTATCTGATAATTCATATATTTTTAATGTATAATATATTTAAATACTTAAAATATATTATACATTATTCTCTTGGATATTATTAGATTCAGATTGAATTGTGTCTGACTCAGAATTGGATGCAGATGAATTAATATTTGTATTATTTGTAAGAGCTAAAGGCGAATGATTCGATTGTGTCATAACGGGTGTAAGTTCTTCTATTATCTCTAGTTGTCTTTTATAATTTGAACTTAATTCTCTTTCTAATAATGTATACTTATATCGTTGCTTAGTATCTATAAATCTTTCAAAATCCATAAATAATGTCTCTTTAGTTTCTACTATTTTAAAATAATCATTATAAACTAAATTTTTTTCATCCTCCCATTTTTGTAACTTTTGATCAATATTATTTTTATTTATATAACCAATTGATTTCCAAGGTTTTAAACAATCTAATCTATATCTAATTTTATTATGAAGTTCCGCGAATTTTTCTCTTAAATTATGAACACTTTCCTTTCTCTCATCTAGTTTAAAAAATTTTGATAAAGAAAGAATTAAAGTTATATAAGTTGATATAATCAACGACGATATGGATTGGACTTGTGAAGGCATACTAATAAAGTTTCCTAATGCCTGAATAAATGCTGAAATTGTTGAAAAAAGAATAACAGATGTTTGAATACAAACTATGTAATAATACAAATCTCCATAATTCATATCTAATAACCTTTTATTTTCTTTGCAAGTTTTTAATAATTCGCTATGAGTAGTAACACAGCCAACCCTTTCATTTTCAAATATCTCAATTTTTTCTTCAAAAGTTTTATCTTCCATATATTCTATTTACATATTGTATAATGGTATTTTTAACTAAATAAATATAAAAATAAAAATAAAATAATTATATATGAAATATAAAATTATTGTAGCTGTTGATGAAAATAATGGTATTGGATTAGATAATAAATTACCATGGCATTTTAAATCGGATATGCATTTTTTTAAACAAATGACAACATCTTCAAATAATAATGCAATTGTTATGGGTAAAAATACTTTATTAAGCATAAACAAAAAATTACCTGATCGTGATAATTTGATTTTATCATCATCGTTATCACAAAATGATATCCCTTCTGGTTCTTTCTTGTTTACAAATATATCAGACTTACAAAATTTTTGCGATAAAAAAAAATATGATAGTGTTTGGATAATTGGTGGGTCATCTATTTATGAACAATTTTTAAAATTAAATATAATTTCTGAAATATATATTACTACTATTAATCATATATATGATTGTGATACATTTTTCCCTATAATTCCATCAACATTCTATTTGTCACAAAATATATCAGAAATAAAAGAAAACAATAATATTTTATCCTTTAAAAAATATTATATTAAATAATTCTTTTTATTTTTTATTTAACCATTGTTCTTTCATTAATTTTTTAAAAGGTACAAAATCCATATCTGAATCAGGTTCATATGGTTGAATTTTACCATTATCATCTCGATAATCAAAATAATCATAATGAACATGATCTTTATCCCCATACATATAACATTGAATTGTAATACATGTGTATTTATTTGTATCTAAGTTTTTTAGTTTATGTATTTGATTTAATGTTGGTGTAATCCATGTAATATCATCTTTATTGAAATTAACATTTCCAAATGGTTCTACTCCTTTAGTATCAGAACATAAAAATGGATACAAACTTACATTTATGCTACCATGTAATACTCTAATTATTGCATCTGCGTTTGAATGACTATGAATAGGAGAATAATGTCCAACTGGCCATATTTCTAATACATAAGGAATTCCTGGTGAGTCACCATCATTTTCACCTAATGTAATTCTCAAGTATGTTTCTTTAAGATTTGGTTTATCTTTATTAAACTCGGTACTTTTTTCTCGTAACTTTTCAAAACACCAACACCCTGGGGTTATAATATTATATTCTATTGCTTGTGAAAAATCAGGAAAATTGTTATCATCTAATACAAATCTTTTTCCTGAAACACAATTATATAATTTTTGGCCTACTAATGGTAGGTTAGCATTAGGTAAATAGTTTCCCTCAGCTATATCATCCATAGTCAATATATTTGTATCACCAACTTTTAAAGGAACCTTTTTAGTAATTGGATATTTTAATAGCCTCATAGGATCTATATTATTTCCTTCTAAGCATAAATAATCTAAACTTTCTAAAAATGACTTATTTTTATTCCATACATAAATATCCTTATTTGTAAATGAATAATGGTAATTTTTAGTTTCTATTCTTGCTTCTCCTGTTCCCGCATAAAATCGTTCATTTTGTGCATCTAAACTAAACCAATAATAAGCACCTGCTGAATTACATAATCCTCTATTATTATTATGGTCTATAAACTTTTCCCCTGATACTATACGTGTAACTAATATTTCTTTTTGTGTAAACTCTACACGTATTCCATCTGTTTTTTCTTTATTTTTAAATGAAAATACTATATTATTATTATCATTATTTTTATTTTCAAATAAAAAAACACATTGTCCCGATATAACTAATTTTAAAACATTCTCGTTAAAATCACTTAGATCCATTATAAAAAAAATGTTTTATTTTTATATACATTTTTTATTATATTATTTTTTATTTTTATTTTTATTTTTAGGATTTGGAATTGAAGAATAAATAGCAATAATTGATAATATAGACATATATACTATTGGCAATTTCTCTTTCATTTCATTTAATGTAATTTAAATTATATTTTTAAATTGTATTATATTTTTAAATTGTATTATTATTATTTATTTTTGTGATATTTTTTGCGAGTCTTTTTTTTTGATTTTCCGCCTGTAAAAAAAGGAGCTTTACCATCTTCTATATTTTTTATTAAACCCTGATTAATTTCTTGATCAAAATTACAATCATTACACATAATTGAACACGAATAATCATATATATTTATTTTAACATTATCAACAATCTTCTTAATCAAATCAAAAAAATAACTACTACGAATTAAATCTATTCTATCTTTATTTTTGTCTAATTTAACATTCCAATTATCTAGATTTTTCATATCACTTTTTTTATTAGGTAATTTTTTATTATTCTTATATAAGTCAGCCTTTATATCAACATTATTTTTACCTATAATTTTGTTAAAATATTCCAAACCGCTAATACTTAATAAATTTATATGCATGTTTTTATTAGTAGGGTATAAATATTCATATGTTTTTTTATAATTTTTTAAATTAATCTTTTCTTTATGAACTGATATTAACCATACACCAGCGGCAGTATGTCCTGTAAATACCGATGTTATATTATCCATACAATCAGCTATTATTCCTTGATTTTCTGATACACCAATAATTTTATCATAGGGTAGATCATCATAATAATAGGGTATTTCATTTATAGTTTCATTTTCTCCTGATGGTTTATTTTGTCGAAAGTATTTTATTAAATTATAATAATCATCTGAACGTTGTTTGATTGAACTATCACAAGTATTTAGGTTAGGACCACTCGCACTATAATAACGAATATCATAATTATATTGTTGGGGATTTAAATTAAGTATACATCCATGAGTTATAATTGCGATCGTTACAATAAACGATTCTTTATATTCACCTCCTTTTTTTGAACGATTATTTTTACCCTTATTATATTTATTTTTATATGTTTTCATTATTATATCATTAGATTAAATTATATAACAAAATAATATAATGGAAGCAATTATGTTAAAGGAAAAAGAAATAATTAGTATATTATTCGAATTGATGGAAAAAGGATATTTATCTATTTTAACTGACCCATTACATCCAATATATATTGTTTGTCATAAATGTAACGCTAAACTTTATAATTTTATTGATTCAATAAAAATTGAAAAAGAAGAATTATGTAAATGTGTAAATTGTTATCAAGAAAATTAGATTTGTCAACATAAAAAATGTACAATATATATGTACATTTTTTGTTTTTTTTTGTTTTTTTGTTTTAATACCCTACATATTGCCCTTGATTTTCTAATTGGTCATTTAAATCCTCCATCATGTCGTTAAACATACAATCACATGGCAAATCATTAATAATTATTTTTCTACATTCCCAACATATATCAACATCAACATCAATACCATAATTTATACTAGATTCGGATTCTGACTCTGACTCTGAGTCTGACTCTAATTCCGAATTAAAATCATAATCAAAACCTAAGTCATGATTATCAAACTCAAACTCAAAATCAAAGTTTAAATTAGGTGTTGTATTTTCCATATACATTTGAGAATCAATATCAAAATTATTAGAAGCAGATTTTACCTGAACCTGTAATGAAAGGGATTGACACATGATACTACGTTAGCAATTACCAATTATTTATTGTTATTGTTAGTATTATAAATTAAAAATGTGTCAATTTTTTTGATCTATTATGTTTATTATTATGTTTTTTTATAGTTTTATTTTTTTTGCGGAGATTATTAAATAGAAGTTTTTTATTATTTTTTATTTCATTAATTATTTTTGTATAATATATACGATAATTAGTTTCTTTAGTAACCTCTTTATATGTAAACCATTTTATTTTTTGTTTTTCAAATAGACCATTATTCTTATTAGATATTGTTGAACCTAAATATTTTTTAGAAAAAATGTAGTTATTATTAAAATAAGTTGGCATATCTTCATCATATTGCACTTTTACTATATATGTTATATAACTATTAATATCAACTTTTAATATAGTATGATTTTCAATGAGGGATTTGATGTTTTCTTTTGTTCCAAAAAATCCATTTAATTCTTCCGAACCTTCTCTACTCGCAGTTTCAATACTTGTTTCGTTAGATTTTTTACCACCCCCAAAATCTGCCCATCCTGGTGTATCATTATATTCATTTTCAAGTCCAAGTAAAAAATATATTTTATTATTATGTATCGCAACAGGTAATATTCCAGCTCCCATTATATAAAGGTAAATATAATATTTTAACAAATAAAAAATAAATTAAATTAATATATATATATATAAATGAGTTGGGCAACTGCTTTATTAGGAGTTGGTAGAATCCGAGGACAAAAGTATGAAAAATGGCTAGAACAACGTTTAGTATTAGTTTTTAATGATACTGATTATGTTAATCAAGTAAGAAAAAAATTTGGTTACGATAAAACTAATATAACAGGTAGAGGACAACTTACAAAACAACAAGTATTAAAAGAGGTTTGTGCACGTAGTCCAGAAGACCAAAAAATTATTGATCCACGTTTAAATTGTCAACAAGCACAAGCACAAACAAAAGGTGGTGGCTATACAAAAACTAAAAAACATAAAAGATCTAAAAAACATAAAAAAACTAGGAGACACTAAAAACAAATAAATAATACATTTTATGATCTTACAATTTTAAATTTTTATTTTTTTTATATATTGTATTAATAATATAATATATAATATATTAAGAATGGAATACTACTTCTTTAATAGCTAATTCAATAATACGTTTGGATATGGCCATATATTCATCTGGTTTCCATAGCGATGAATTATGTTCCATATCGTTCCATTTATGGGCTTTTATACATACAATAGGAATTGATACAAATGGCGAATATCTACCGATAAACTTCTTTCGAATAGATATGTTATTAATTATGTTTTTTAATTTATTTGATACAAAATTATCTGGATTATTCGATGCTACTTCAATATAATTATTAGGAATAGCATAATTTCCTGCTTCTAATCTTTTTGATATGGTTTCAGAATGATGAAAATCACACCCAGAAGCAAACACAACAGACGGGAAATAAGGAACATGAGAACATAACATTTCTTCAGCTCTTACATTTTTAAAATATCTTTCAATTGCATTACCCGTCGCTTGACGGGATTTTCCATCTTTAAATAATTTATCATTTGTTCCTTGAACTTTATCTTCACCAATATAAATTGGATATTGAATATTTTTATATGTCCAAATAATAATTCCTGCGTCAGGTTTAATAGATACACGCGTATTTACATGATTATTATTTGTAGAACATCCAATAATATGTTCGGGATTATGATTTTTTTTTTCTAGATCGTCAAGAGATATCTTTTTTAAATATTGAATTGAACCGCCATAAGGTTCAATCTGACATTTAGTCCATTCAATTAGAGGTTCTATAATAGTTTTAAGATTTCCTTCACTTATATTAGAATCGTCTACAAGAGTTCTACCATCTTTATGCATATTAATATGACGATTACTTAATCCTAATGATTGATTACCATGATTAGAGGCATTAGGTAATTTAGGTGGTTCAGCTAATGTATGGACATTTTTGGGTAGATTTTGAACATTACCTGTTGATAGTTTTGGTTGGGCTTCTGCTTGGGGAGATATTTCTTCAATAATTTTAGTAATTGGAACTGATGATGTTTTTGGAAGTATTTCAGAACTAGAATATACCATTTTTGGTTGTGCTTGTAATAAAAATTCTTCAGCCATTTTTACTATTGATATTAAATAATACCTGCGAATGATGATACAAGTTGAAATATAATAAAATATATTTCAATTTTATTTTACATTATTCCTAACATTTCACATATTTGTTTAATAAAAGAAGTGGATGTTGATTTATCTGAAGATGATTCTTGAGACTCTGAATCAGATGTTTTATTTGACGTATTAGATGTATGTTCGGGTGTCATTTTAACAGAATAAAGTGAATTATTATCAATACTTGTATCAGAATCGTTGTATTCAATATTATCCGATGGTATATCTAGCGATAAGTGTGGAGACGAAGGTGGAGTAGAAGGACGGGGATCAGATGTGTTAAGGCATTCAGAACTTTGTTTTAATTCAATAGGAGAACTATCTGTAGAAAATAAAGGAGAGTTGATTTCCTCGGATGTAGGTGTCATAAATTGTCCCCGTTGAGGAGATTCACTAGCTTCACTATTTTTATCAGACAAATCAGTTATAATTGGAGAAATTTTAGAAATTGATGTGTTTTTATCTAGTAATTCTTCGTTTTCATTTATTTCTTTCTCTTCCTCTTCCTCTTCAGTTTCCTCCTCCTCTTCTTCGTCCTCTTTATCATCATCTGTTATAGCATACATACAAATAGTTTTTTTACATTTTTGACAATCAGGATCATTATTTGTTGTTTTAAAACCGCATTTATTACATTTATACATTTGATAATATACTTCTTCCTCTTCCTCTTCCTCTTCCTCTTCCTCTTCCTCTTCCTCTTCCTCTTCCTCTTCAGTTTCCTCCTCATCACAAGCATCTTCACATAAATATTGTCCGCTTCCTTTCATCTGAACAATATTTTTCGTCTTTCCACACAAGTCACATTCTGCTTCTTGATTGTTTGGTTCTTCTTGCACAAATAATATATCACCAAATCCATCATCATCGAAATACCCCTCACATAAACAGCATTTCTTCCATTGTCCTTCCTGATAAGTACTTTCAGTATCTGATTCGGAATCCCAATCAGGCGGATATCTTTCGCAATCTATATTTATACATAATTTAACATTTTTTTTTGTATCTTCATTTTCATTTTCATTTTCATTTTCATTTTTATGAGTATTTTTTAAGGATTGTTGATATTCTAGTTCTATTTGTTTTGCTTCTTCATTAGTTTGTTTAATATCGGTAATATGATTTGAGTCAGTTGATGATTCATCGAATTCTATTTTTTGTATGGTATTCTGTCGTATTAAGTTAGGTGGTGCTAGTTTTATATTAAAACCAATATCTCCTGCTGGTTCAGGCTCTGGCTCTGGTTCAGTCTCAGGTTCAGTCTCAGGTTCAGGCTCTGGTTCTGGGTCAGGCTCAGGCTCTGGTTCAGGCTCTGGTTCAGGCTCAGGTTCAGGCTCAGGTTCAGGCTCAGGTTCAGGCTCAGGTTCAGGCTCTGGTTCTGGCTCTGGCTCAGGCTCAGGCTCAGGCTCTGGCTCAGGCTCAGGCTCTGGTTCAGGCTCTGGCTCTGGCTCCGGCTCTGGTTCAGGTTCAGGTTCAGGTTCAGGTTCAGGTTCAGGTTCAGGTTCAGGTTCAGGTTCAGGTTCAGGTTCAGGCTCGAGCTCAATTTTAGATTCTTGATAAGAATCTACAAATGATTCAAAACTAGGCGAAAATGTAAATGTTGCAGGAGAATCATTACGATTTGTGTTTAAACTTTCTTCTATAGATAGTTCTTCAACATCATCATTTGTTTTTGATTCAGATAATGAAGTATCATCTTCTGTAAAAGAAGTATCAATTAAAATTTGACTTTCTATATTTTCCGATAATTCATTTTTTGTGTCACTATTTTCAGGTTCACTCATTATAAAATATATAGAATATTATCTATATTATTTTACATATTATTATTATTATTATAATTGTAATCCTTATATGATTGTAATATATGACGTAAATGGACTAATCATATAATAATAATGAGTAGACAACATATAATTATTATTATATTATTTTAATTTTCCTTTTTTTTTGAAAAACAATTTTTTAGCTTATTAAGTAATGGATAACAAATACCATGCAATTCTTCATGCAATTCTTCAATATCTTCCTTAATATCCTCAAATTTCTCTTTAATTTCTTTTCCTTCTTTTTTGATAAGTTCAACGTGTTCAGAGATATTATCAACAATATCCTCTACTTTTTCTTTTATGTCCTCACCTTTTTCCTCAATAGTTTTAACAACAACCTTAGCATCCTCAATTATTTCTTTTATGTCCTCAATATCTTCTAATTTAATACCTGTATCTTTACCATCACCTGTAACAGCAGGTAATTTAATTACTTGTTTATCAGTAAAAGGTCCGTTAATATTAGGTCCAGAATACCATCCAAAATTATAATACCATGTGAATAAAGAACTTACACCACTAGACATCGAATATGGTAAATTAGTTTCAGTTTTAGCAACTTTAATACCAGCAGGATCATGAACTTGTTGACCGCCTACCCATAAATTATATCCAGGAGGGTTAGCTGTTGGACTATTTGCGGAATTATCTAGAAAAACATTAATAGTAGAAGACATTTTATATATCATATACAAATATTATAAAAATCTTTTTATACAATTTTATCGGAAATATTATTTTATTTCTTCTTGCGATGTTTCTTGCGAGTCTTTCTTTTGGCTTTTCCTCCTCTAAATTCACCTGGATAATTTCGATTTATCCATTCCATAGGTATTGGTTCCCTAGTTATGGGATGTGTTCTTTTATTATTTAACCATTGTTTAAATTCTTCGCGATCATAGCATGTATTGTTGCCAGATGCTGATGGAGGTTTTACTGCTTTTTCCTTTGTCAACGGGTCAAGTGAAATAGCTGAATAAATTTGACCTTCATCATTTCTATCGCACAAATTATACTCTTCTTCTGATAATTTTGGTATTTCAACTAAACGGGCACGACGAGTTGGTCGTTTATATCTGTACCCGCTATCTTCAAACATACGTTCCATATCGGTCACATTCGAGACGTCCCACCTGCCTATGGGTTGGTTAAAGGCGTAAGCTCCTTCGAACATACCATACATACTGGTCACATTCGAAACGTCCCAACTGCCTATGGGTTGGTTAAAATCTTCAGCATACATGAACATAGCTTTCATATTGGTTACCTTCGATACGTCCCAACTGCCTATGGGTTGGTTAAAGTCTTGAGCTACCATGAACATATCTTCCATATTGGTGACATTCGAGACGTCCCAACTGCCTATGGGTTGGTTAAAGTCGTAACCTTCAGCGAACATACTTTCCATATTGGTCACATTCGAGACGTCCCAACGACTAATATCCTCATTAAAAGTATTATGATAGGAAAATAATTCCTTCATATCCGTGATATTTGAAGTATCCCAGTCTGAAATATTTCCTAAACCTTCTCTATCATTTTCCATCCATCTCTCCACCGCATCTTTTAATTCTTCGGTTGTTCTTGGAGTAAATATGGTTCCACCTTTTTGCCTTCTGGAACGCGTTTTTCTTCTATGTTTCCTTGGTCTTTTATTATTTCTGCGAGTCCTCATTATATTATTATTATATTATTATTATATTATTAGATTTTAATATAATAATTTATTTCTTCTTGCGATGGTTCTTGCGAGTCTTTCTTTTGGATTTTCCGTGCGTTTTACGAGTATATTTATTTTTATATTTTTTACCACCAGTTGGAGGAGGAGGTTGAGATGGATCAGATGGAGATGATTCTGATGATTCTGATGATTCTGGTTCAGGATAAGTCCATTGTGGATTACTAATACGATTTCCATTTTCATCTTCTTTTACATAATATATTGTATTATGTGTTCTAGATATTTTGGCTTTCCAAGGGCGAGGTAAACTTCTAGATATATTTAAATGTTGCTCTTCTAATGCGTTATTATTATCATCTCCTGCTGCGGGTGGTCTAGAACTAGTTGATTCTCTAGTAGTACTTTTTGTTGACGCATTCAGATGTTGTTTTCTCATACGCTCCCTAAGCTGAAGTTTTTTTGTGCTTCTGTTCTTTCTCTCATTTTCTTCCCTTTCTTTAGCTTTTTGATCATCTAATCTTTTTTGTTCAGCTTTTTTTCTATTATTTTCCTCGTATTCTTTTTCTTGTTTGATTCTTTCTTCTTCCATCTCTCGTTCCCATTTTTCTTGTTCTTCAATTTCAGATTGAATTTGTGCAGCATGGTCTACTTCTTCCTCAGACGAATCAGTTTCAGTATCATAACCTCGATATTGAATTACAAAATTATCTAATTTATTTTCATCAAATTTTTTCGTAAAAATACTATCAGGCTGGTAATCACCTATTAAATGATACTCATCTTCAGACTCACTATATAGTGGATACGAATGATCTCTCTCATCAAATGGTCCATAGAATATATTTTTTCCTTTGTAAGTAACTGGGGTTAACGATTTCACAAATTTTTCATGTTCCTCTTGTTTTTTTCTTTCTTTTTCCTCTTCTAATCTCTTTTTCTTTTCTTCGTGTTGTTTTTTAATTTCATCAAGTTTATCTCTATCAATACGAATCATTTTTTTTCCATCTTTTTCAAAATCTTCACCTACTAAAAATGGTTCTTGGCGGTCTCCTCTAATATATTCCATAAAACTCTCAAGATCATATATTTTTCCTGTTTCCATATTGCATGCATATTTAACTCCCTTAATAGTGCATTCACGAGCGCTAATTTTTGCTTTTTCTGCGACCACTTTTTGTGCTGGTTTTTCTTCTTTCTTGTTATCAACCTCCATCTCATCAGAAGGAACCTTAGGGGCTGCTACCTTTTTAGCTTCTTGTTCATCACCATCACCTGCTCCTGCCGCTTCTACTTTGCGTTTTTTAGATTTTCTAATTGTATCCATGGGACTTAAACCTAAATAATCCGACCACCCTCTCTGTCCAACTTGTTTAGATAGGATCCAAAACTTTTCATTAATACCCCATCCTTCACCAGTTTCATATGCTGCTCGTGATAAATAATCATACCACTTATAATGATCTACGAATGGTAGTTTGTCGCCATCAACTTCATCATTATTTTCTTTCGCATATTCTTTAACTTTGTCATATATTCTACGATGTTCCTTTAATGATTTACTATAAGACTGAGGTTGATCTCTACCAGGATCATACAATTTGAACTTTCTGCCATCATCTGTTTCTACTATATGTTCCTTATAACTTTGTCTGTCGGACCATCCTTCATGAACTTTTTTGTTTTTACGAGACATATAATATATATATCTATTATAAATAATTTTTTTAATAGATATATATATTATGTATATCATTTCCTAAAGTTTTTTTACTAAGTTCGTTTAATTTTATCATATTGCATGATTAAACGATATAATCCAAGTGGGAAGAATAAGTGCCATACTGCATGTCCATATTGTGTATCTTCATTACATTTAAATTCTGATATTAGCCATGCTACAAAACCTAAAAATGAGATAAATATATAACGCTTATAAGGAACCTTATATTTAATTGCATTTATACGAATTAAAAATAATGAATAAGAAACATATATACCAAATATAAATGAAAAAAAAACATCGTTTTTGGAAATAGAATTAAATACAATAAATAGACACATAAATATTAAATTATAACTATTTATAGAATTTCTATCATCTACATTCCTATAATACATATTAATCATTCCATTAATACCATAATAATTGGCCAAAATCATAGATATTTCATCAGCCTGTTTTCCGATCCAATTTAAATAATAATGATAATAAAAACTAGCAAATCCATTAAACATTAATAAACATGCTACGTTATAGTAAGGTGGATATCTTGGATATCCACTGAAATAAGGAACTGCGGAAACAAAAAATGCAGTATACGCATTAACTAATTCAGGACCATTCCCATTTTGTAAACGTGATTCACAAAAGTTATGCTTAAACTTGTTTTCAATACATTTACATTCCCATTTATTAGTAATAGGAATACATGGTGGCTCAGGTTGAACATGAAGTAAAGATTCTGATATAGGTGTCATAGGAAAAACTGATTTTCCATAATAATATAGATTATTATCACATATTTTAATATTTGTACTAATAGAATTAAATGGCATACCAATTAAAAAAATAATAAATAAAAAAGAGATCATATAATATAATATATTATATGATAAATATTTATACAATAGGTTAAATTTATAAAAGTTTATTCAGGTTTTTCTAAGATATATAAATATTGATATTCATAACCAGCTTTAATCATATCTAATTTTCCTTGAATAATAAATCCACAAGTTTGTGCTAACGCAAGTATTTCTTCTTCTGACTCCATATAGAGTGTATGTTCATTTTTACGAAATGTTTTACCAGAATCCTTGTCTTGAAATCGTTCAATAAATTTCGTATTTGTTCCATCGTATTCAAAATTACTGATGTATTTAAAATCTTCAAATGTAACTTTGCTTTGTGTAATTCTATCTTCAGCATAACGTTGTGGTGTAAGCATAAGTAAAGGGTTTGAAGGAGGAATGATAGGATCAAACATATGAGGATCAACTAGATGAACAATTAAAGAGCCACCAGGAACTAACCAGTTATAACAATTATTAAAGAATAATGCTTTATCTTTAACGTAATACAAAGTAAAATATAAACATAATATTTGCGTAAAAGATTCAGGTTGAAATAATAATGAATTCATAATATCACCTTGTATATATTCATTATTAGGGTAATTTTCTTTAGCTTTTTCAACCATCGCTGATGAACTATCTAATCCAATAGCATTATATCCTTCTTTAACTAGCATATCAACATGATGTCCTGTAGCAGAACCAATATCCAATATATTACTTTCTTCAGTAAGAGGATTGACATTTCGAATAGCTCCAATTTCAAAATCATTTTTTATGTAACTATAAAGTAAAATATCGTATATGTCTGCATAAAAGTCATCATATAATTCAGGACCAGATTTATGTTCAAAATCAGTATCAGACTCAACAAATCCTTCTACATCATTATTTTTTAACAACGAAACAATAATAAGAGCTAATATCATTAGAAATAATAATTGAGTCCAAATAGATGGTTTATGTAAAATATGAGATAAATACTCTAAATAATGAGTCAAAGAATTATATTTAGCCATTATCTATATGTATAGATGTGATTTTTTTTGTTTGAATATAGTTTATAATGGAAGGTCAAATAAATGATATAAGAAATGATATGGATTTTAAAGGTATTACATTTTCTAAATATAAGCGAACAGAAGTCCGTAAAGAACTAATAAACAATATAATAGGATCAAAAATAGAGCAATCCTGTTATTGGAGTGTTGAATTAATATGTGCAGGTTTATATAGTGAATTATGGGAAATAATAATTTTAACATATACTAAATATATTCATATAGGAAATCCAAAATTATCAATATATTTAGATATGAAATTTCAACAATTCAAAGATATAATGATAAAGGCAGAAATAGGTGAATTATATATGCGTAATAATAATAAAATCCGTATTTTATTTGGAGAAATCGTGTGTATGTTGTGTATATCGAAAAAAAAACATAGTTATGATCAAATCTCTGTAACTATAAATGATTTTAATATGACAGAAGGATTAGATAGATTTAAGGCACCGAATATAACTTATGGAAATAAATGGAAAAAAGAAAAAGATCCTAAATGTTTATTGATAGGTATAAATGAATTAGCTTATAATTTATCTGTAGATGTATGTGATGCTTTGGCAGCATGTTATTGGATAGAATGGATATTAGAATATGGTTCACAATGTAAAAAGAAGAAAGAATTATGTGTATTAGAACCACGAGATTATATACCAGTTGAAAGTAAACATATGACAAATATAGTATGGATAGTTTGGGACATATTAATAGGTGAATGCCAAGAACGTTCTAAATTATTAGAAAAAATAATGAAAAGTCTTTTACATTTATTCGTTATAAAATATACCCCTGCTTGTAATACCCGTCGTAGATATATAATGTATTTTGCGGTGAGTCTTCTAACAGATAATGTATCATTAAATACAGAATTAATAAAGGAAGAGGACAAGACAAAAATAAATAATATAGTAGGTAAAATCTCAAATATTTATCAACAAGTTCAAATAAATGAAGTCCATGTGCTAGAAAATGAAAACTCGGAAAAAATGCCACAAACAAAAGAAGATAAGATGATTAAAAAATTAGATATATTTAGCACATTTGGTGATAAAAATCTTCCACGTCTATAATTATTAAAAAATGAAGAAAACAAGTTATAATAAAAAATAATATATATCTTTTTATATTATAATGAATACAAGTACATATAGTTCTACTCCTTCAACATCATCATCTTCTATATTTGATATAGGTTCTTCATCTTCTGCACCATCAGTTACACCACCTGCTTCATCATCGACCACCGGGTTATCGTCAGAATTATTTAGTGATAACTCGAGTGGTGGTTTTTTTAGTGATTTTTCATGGACTACAATAATTTTATTTATATTAATATTAGCATTATTAGGTGTAAATATATTTCTTTATTTAGCAAAAGGAACAGAGAGTATCACGGATTTGCTAGGTCCGACATTTAAAGAAATATTAACAACCGCTGGACTTGTTACTGGCGAAGTGACGAAAGATATTACAGAAGTATCCGCGGAAGGAGCTAAAACAGGTATTGATGTTGTAAAAAATACTGTAGTAAATACAGTAGATATGTTAGAAGGAAAAGATGCCAGTAGCATTAAAGGTAATACCTCGAATGCGTCAACAAATAATAATGAAAGTCCATCTCAAGAACAAGATACAAATGGATATTATGAGAGTATTAAATGTAAAAATGGATGTCCTGACCCATCTGCGAATGAATCAGATATGTCAGATAAACTAGGTTGGTGTTATATTGGTGAAGAAAATGGTGAGCGTAGTTGTATAGAGGTAAATCAAAATGATACATGTATGTCAGGAGATATTTTTCCTAGTAAAAACGTATGTATAAATCCTAATTTGCGAACTTAGATATTGAAGGCACAATTATTTTATTTTTATTTTTAAAAATAAAATAATATTTTATGATACGATATGAAGATTATACTTCAAAATTAATTAGTGATATGTATATATGTGAAAAACACATAGAATTAAAAAAGGAATCTCCTTTATGTCCTCCAAGATATAAATGTAACAAATGTAAGAAAAAAGGGAAAATATGTGGTTATAGTAATCCAGACCACATAACGAATCCATTTGGATATTTATATTTAATACCCAATATTTGTGTAGAATGTTCACTAGATTTTAAAAAATGTATGTGGTGTGAATAAACTAGGTAGAGTTTCCAGAAGAAGGATTATAAACTTTATGGGGAAAAAATGTTGGAAACGTGCCGTTGTAACACAATTCTTCTAAAGGTAATGGCACATTAGAATCTGTCGTTGGATAACAATCGCGATTGCTAGTAACCTTTAATATTTCTCCTGTGCATAATTCAGCTATAATATTACAAGTTAATGTGCCTCCATCAGGAATAATTACAGGAGGTAAATCGGGTATATCATGAGTGGGAGGTAGTAAGGGATTAGAGTCTCCGGATGGAGGTGGAGGAGGTGGTGGAGGAGGAGGAATTATAGGTGTATTTGGTGTATTACCACCACTATAATTAGGAGGAACTAAATTGTTATAAGGTATATTAGCACTATTACATGTAATAGGATTATTTCTAGAAACATTATTAGTAATAATTCTCCCATTATTTCTCAATTGCATACTGCGAGTATTAAAAATCGTGGTAGTTTCAGTTTGAGATGCGTATGCTTTTTTTCTACCCCATTTTCCACGTACAATTTGAGCGTATTTTTGTTGCTTAGTAAGACGAGAACTATTTTTTTTATATTGAAGTACATTTCCTTTATTTAACATAGCAATTGGTCCTTCACTAGATGAAACTAAATCATTTAAATTATTATCAAATCGAAACCATGTTCGAGTTGGATTTGGATTATATGATGGTCCTAAACATGACATATAGAATATAGAATATATAATATATATAGAATATATTATACATACAAAAGTATATTTACACAGGATTATATTGGTTACCCTGTCCGAAGAAATACCAACGAAGGGATAAATATTTACTATCAGTATTATCTACAGCAGAGTCTGATGCCATTTTAGTATTAGGTCCATCTTGAACTATATTATATATTTCACTAGCACTTAAAGCATAATTAAAATACCATAAATTAGAAATAAATCCTTCAAAACCATTATTTAATGCTAAAAATACATCTCCATAATTTTGTTTTGGAACTCCATCTAATTCTATGCTTTTTGTAACTTTACCATTAATATAAAGATCTAATGTTTTTTGGGTTAAACGGATCATTACATTAAACCATTTATTAAGAGGTATATCTTCAATTATAATGTCTTCATTAATATTATTGTATGTGCTCATAGCTACAACTAAATCATTTGTATTTGCACTTAAATATAATCCTGGGCCATTATTAGGAGTTACCATACCATTTGCACCAATATCAGGATTTCCTTTGTGGAATATGTGACGATTATATGTAGGTGGTGGTGTATCTTTTACAAACAACCATACCGACCATGTAAACTCAAGACCTCCAGGTGCATTTATGGAACGATCAATAGGAATAGCACTTTTAGAATTAGGATTTTGTGGAATAACTAAAGTATGAGTTCCATCTATCATCCCATTTAATATACGTGGGGAATCACCGCGTTGATATAACCATGCGATAAGAGTAGATATAATTTGAATTAATATAATAGAAACAAAAACAATTAAAAGAATAAATGATGTTCTTGCAATAAGACTATTAGAATTTAAAAAATCAATAGTGCCACTTCCTCGTCCTGGGCTACTCAATACACTACTACTACTATTTGAATTCATTTATTTGTATATAATATATAAATAAATTAAAATACTTCTTAAATATATTAATTTTGTTATTAAATCGTAATAGATTTTTCTACAACTCCATTTTCCGAAAGGGAAATATTAATACGAGTATTTAACAAGTTTTGAAACCAACTTTGCTCAAATCCTTCTTGATATATGGCCCATGCGTCTTCACTTGTTGATGAATTACTATAATATTGAAATTTACTGGTGTAACCAGAAAATCCACCATCAGGTGTAATAAATATATCTTCATCTACAACAGCAGCAGTTCCTGGTAACAAACAAGTATTTACAAGTTTTCCATCTATATAAATATCCATAGTACGCCCTGATGTGCTTACTAATATATTCACCCATTTTTGAATAGGTATATTAGTAACTTTACATGTATGTTTTCCTAAATTAGAAGAACTCGATGTTGAATCATTACCACTCATAGATTTATGATAACTTGTTTCAACAATTAAATTATTTTCAAACTGATCTAAAGAAATAACGGGTGCTGCTTCAAATGTTTCACCGCTAGTTAATACTTTTCCTCGAACTAATATATATTTTGTTTCTCCTAAACGATAATTCCAATTATCAACAAAAATCCATATAGAATAAGTGCTATTAGAAGAATTAGGTATAATTCCAGTTGATAAAGAATTTGAGGGAATAATGCTACCTTGAACTCCAGGAAGAAATGTACTATATGTATTTCTATTACGTATAATTTGAACAATTGCGTATATGAGTAATATTATAACAACAATTAAAATTATTTTACTAAGATCCATTATATAATATATAATAATATAAAATAAATTATATAACAAAAGATTTATCTAGTTGCCCATCAGTGCTAAATGAAACCTTTATCTTTGTATTAAGTAATCCATTATCTTGGCCAGATCCTTGCGTATAAATATCCCATGCTTGTTGAGGATTTACAGAGTTTTCTAAATATTGAAAACGAGATGTATATCCAGAAAATCCTCCAAATGGGGTTACATAAACATCGTCACTTTGATTAATTGATGATATACCAGGTAATACAAATGTATTTACCATCTTTCCATCTAAATACACATCTACACTTCTTCCGTATACACTAACAATTACATTAACCCATCTTTGTAAAGGTACGTGTTCTATTTTATTTTCTTGAACTAATGTTTCAGTACTATTATCAGAAGAGAAATAAGAATTACGAATGTGAAGAGTATTCTCAATACTTCCTAAACTAAGTGAAGGACACGGATGGGATATTTTATTTGTTTGTTTATCCAATTCACCACGAGCATAAATTATTTTATCTTCACCATAACGATAAGTCCAATCGTCTATATATAACCATATTGAGTATGCATAATTTACAGAATTATTTCTACCTGATTTATTTAAACTACTAGAAGTTACTACAGCGGATGATTTACCAGATAAAAAATTAGTCAAATAGGTGGTTTTTAATAAATATGCGGCTACATAATTTAAAGTCAATATAAGTGCAATAACTAAAACTATTTGTGAAATCCCCATAATATATTATGCAAATATAAAATATTATGTAAAATATTAGATTGAAGTAATGGATTATAATCCACTATATTTATCACCATTATTTTTAAAGAACCATTTTAATGACAAATAATTAGAATCAAACTTAGATTGATTTATATCTAAATCTGAATCTAAATCTTTATCAATATTATCTATGGATAATTTACCTGAAGACGATTCTTTAAATGATAAAGGTATATTAAATTTATAATCAGAACCAACACTCGATTCGTTCTTCTCTTGAACAGAATTATCACGTTGAGCATATTTTTTCCATGTAGATTCAGGAATAATTGTTGTGTCCTCGTTGATCATAGGAATAGGAGGAGTAATACTTTTTACAGAATTATAAATATTATATATTTGACTTGTTGATAAATAAGTATTAAAATAATTCACATTACAAATACCCCCCATTAAGTTTGTATTAGGATCTCCAATAATGATACTACCATATGTCATTTGGGGGACGATATTTATAGCAGATTTAATTAATTTTCCGTTATAAAAAATATCAAATGTTCCATTACTATAATTTAAAATAATATTGTTCCATTTTTGTAATAATACATTTGATTCCTCACAAACATTAATATAATTGTTGTCTGTCGATTCAACAACAGGGGTTTTATTTGATAAAATCATAAACTTATATGTATTTTTACTAGTATCATAATCAACTTTCATAATATCATACACATTTAATATTGATACATTAGATGATTGATTGTTTGGATTTTTTTGTATAGATGTCCACAAAGATATAGCAAACTCATAATTATAAGGATATGGTTTTGTAGTTTTAACTCCTAATGCTGCGTAATTACGTATATCATTTAGAGCAATATATGATCCCAAAATATTCTTTTCACTTATATTAACTGGTTTATTTACTAATAAGATACCTCCTTGTTCAGCATTATTTTTGAATAAAAATGGTGATATTAAATACTTATATAAATAAAGATAAATGGTAATACCCAATATTAGGTAATATATTGGTTCAGTTTCTTTAATATTGGAATACCCATCACTAGCCATATTTCTTAAATTACTATTATTCCATATTGGTTTAATTAAGTAATCATTAATACTATCTAGTATGTTAACAAGAATACAAGGTATATAAAAAATAGTATCTACAACTAGACGTAACCATGGGTTTTTCTTATATAAAATTGTATTGGACAACAATTTAAAAAGTATAACAAAACCCACTACTACAGTAAATATATTTATAATTGTCTGAGTAGTATCCGATGTTTTATTTATTAAATCAAAAATCCATATAATTAAATATATAGAGAAACCTAATCCAAAGAGAATTAAACATGATTTTTTAAATATTTTACTTAATAATGATTGATTATTTTCCTCCATAGCTTTTTGTGCTGAAGAGTTTGATATAGTATTTCCAATTAAGCTACAAATACATAACAGAGATATAAGAATAAACATGATTAAAATAGCTGTATAGTTTTTTGTCTGTGAATCATGTCTTCCTAGATAATAACTTCCAGATATTAGGATAGAAATCAAAATAATTATAAATAAAATAGAACTAGTATTAATTGAATTAGTCACATTTTTAATACTATTTTCATTTGCTCCAGGAGTAAATATAAAAGTTAATAAAAATAAAAATCCAAAGAGTAATAAAAATGCAGAACTACTAAAAAAAATATTAGTATGTTGAGAAATAAATTCTTTATTGTATAAGTATAAGACAAGTAAAAAGACTAAAAATAAAAAGAAAGTCCACGAATAACTCATAAAATGATAATTAATACTTATGGAATGAACATTATCTCTTTCACTTAATGCTTTAAAAAATAACCATCCAGCTATTAAAATAATTACACTTAATATGTAAGGTGCATAATATTTCAATAGTTGTGGGTTTATACTACCAAATAAAATTGTAACACCAACAACATATAATGTTAATATTATGATGTATTTTATTTTGCTAAAAAAAGAAAATATATGTAAAGGAATAAAATATTTTACAGAAGCATATGCTATAATTCCAATAGCAACAGCAATAGTAATACCAATTATAATCCATTCCGTAGTTTTCCCCACACTATCAAAATCTTTAATAAATTTACTAGGGTATATTAATATTAAAAGAATAGTAATTAATATAGTAATAATAATCAACATTAATGCGTTAGGCCATTTATTATTTTTGATTCCATCTACACCAGTTACATTCTTTACACCGATATTGTTATTTGATGATTTAATTGAATCTGTATCCATAATATAATAATACAAATTATTTTTTTGTATTTATTCTAATCAAAATATTTAGAAGATTGATCACATATTTTCCATAGCTGTTTTTTCTCCATGACATTCTCTACATAAAGCAACGAGATTCTCAACATTATTTCCTCCTCCATGTTCTAATCTTATTTTATGATCAACTTCAAACCATGCGTTTAATGATTTCTTACAATCTCCACATTTCCATCCCTGTTGTGATGCCACATATTTTTTCTTAGTTTCACTTACAGAACGTTTAGTTTTTTTAGTTCCATTATTTCCACCTGATTGAAGTATTTTTTTCTCGTATTGATTGTTAATTTCCATATTATTATTCTGGTAATCTTTCATAAAGTTAGATGAATCATTTGTAGTAAAATCTAATATTGGCGATAACATATCAATAGATGATCTATCAACAGGCATATATTTTACAACATTATTAGCATGAAGTAACATGTTTTTACAATTAGCAGGATTACGTTTTGCCATTAAATATAAGGAAATACCTAATAATGCCCATCCACCCATCTGAATATATTTCTTATTTTTTGTAAATATTCTTGAATAATAGCCATCATGATATGTATTATATATTACAAAAGCTGTTATACCTAATATAACTATTTCTAATTTCATAATATAGTATAATATAAAATTAGATAAAAAAGTTCCTAGTAATTCTTTTTTCGTGTTGATTTTTTAGAAGATCTTTTCTTTTTGGTATATTTTTTAATTTTAGTTAAGTTATGAAAAGTAGGATTAATAGATTCTAAAAAAGAAGTAGATAAAGATGATAAAGGAATTATTTTTTCATTATCTGATGGAATACTTTTAATTTTATCCATATGAGAGAAAATGGTAAGAAGAGGATTGTTTACCAACACAACTTGTAATTTTGTTAATTTACTAAATATATAGTTAGTATCAATAAGAATAGTAGGATTATCTATACAATAAAAATAAATATTTTTAATAATCATCAATATTTCTTGTTCACGTGTATCAAGAACAGATTTTTTATAATAAGGTATAAGAATAATTGCGTAACAAATTAAAAATCCCCATATATCCATGTTATAAATTGCTACCTTAGAAAAATATGTTTGTGCTTGAAACTTATCATGAATAGTAAACTTTATTAAAATATTATAAACATATTCAACAATAAAGGGTAATATATATTTATGTTTAGTGAGTTTGTATGATAAAGAATCATATTTTTTTTTCCATATATCATTTTTAAAGAGTAATTCAAATATTGTATCTAATATGTCAATTCCTTTTATATATTTTTCCTGAACATGATCAAGTATAAGTTCAATAATTTGTGATTTATTTGGTTGAGAGAAATAATATAAATCATTATATCTATCGATAAAATTATCATGGAATAGCATAACTGAAAATATAATATTAAAGTTGAAATTACTATAATAATTAGTATAAGATGTTTTATTCGTATGTATAACAGATAGTCCCCAATCTATAAGTCGAGTATATATTTTGTTATTTTTTTTTAATACTAGAATATTATTAGGTTTAATATCTCCATGACATATATGTTTTTTATTCATAGGGATAATACCATTCATAAGTAAATTAATTAAATGTTGATTAATATTACTTAATTTTTTATAATTTTCATTAAGATAATAATCAGATAAACTAACTCCTCCATAAGGCATATTTATAATACGTAAATTATCAATATTATCATTAATATTTTCATTAGTAATATCATGTCTTAATAATCTAGAGCATTTATCAAATGATTGTAGATCTTTTTTTGTGAAAGAATCAGGTTTACATAATTTTATATTATCTAATAAAAAATAATTTTCATAATTAGGAATTGTCCTTAAACTTGTTCTAATAGTTTTTAATAATTTCATTTCATCTAATGCGTCCTCCTTAAGCATAACTTTACTAATGTATTTATTATTTATACTTTCTTCACTCTTTTCACTCTTTTCACTCTTTTCACTCTTTTCACTCTTTTCACTCTTTTCACTCTTTTTACATTTTAAACTAGGAAAAAAAACACAGCCGAATCCTCCCGAATCTATTACTTTTCCACCAGTTATATGTTTTCCTGTTATTTTAAATGTCATTATAGTTAGTTATATATTATAAACAAAATTATTTATTGTATAAATAATAAATTAAAATAATGAATAAAATAATTGTAATGAAATATATAAATTTGCTAACATTTTTGTAATATTCTTTGGTTTTAATATCTTTTCTTTTATAATGTTCATAATAATTTTCATAAAAATTACTTAATGTTATCTGTTTCTTTTCTAATTTTTCATTAACTCTGTTATGAATAAAATAAATCCATTTAATAAAAGCTTCACGAGTATCTAAATAAGGTTTGATCGGATATTTATTTAATAATTCTTGAAATGATTCTGATGCTGTAGTAGTAGGAATAAATATAGGAAAATTTTGTATTAATTCATAATATTTTTTTTTAGTAACGTCATTTGGTCTAGATGGATAAGTAAGACTAATTGTATGTAAAAAAAACCAATAATGTGGTCCCCATACCTCTGATTCTAGCTTCATTACAATATTTAGATATTAAAATATTTATGTTTAAACATAATTAGCTTATATAATATAAATTTAATGAATACAATTATAAATAAAAACGAAACAATAAACACTAATAATATATGTTCTAATTGTGAAAAAATCGGTCATTTATTTCATCAATGTAAATTACCTGTAATAAGTTATGGAATAGTAGCATTTTGTAAAGTTCATAATGAAATCAATTATTTGATGATAAGACGAAAAGATTCTTTTGGTTATATAGATTTCATTCGTGGAAAGTATTCATTTTATAATATTGATAGGATTAAACAATGTATAGATGGAATGTCATTAGAAGAAAAAGCAAGACTAAAAACTATACCATTTGAAACATTATGGAGAATGTTATGGAACTCAACTAGTAATCAATATAAAAATGAAGAGGTATCATCTAGTAAAAAGTTCCAATTAATAAAATCTGGTGTCTATATAAATAATATATTATATACGCTGGATTCATTAATTGATGAAAGTATAACATTATGGGAAGAACAAGAATGGGAGTTTCCAAAAGGTAGAAAAAATTATCATGAAAGGGAAGTAAATTGTGCGTTAAGAGAGTTTGAAGAAGAAACAGGTATTTCTAAAGACAAGTTAAATATTATATCCAATATTTTACCATGTGAAGAAATGTTTATAGGTTCAAATCATAAAGCTTATAAACATAAATATTATTTGGCACATTTAGAAAATATTAATTTAGATAATTATTCGTCATATCAAAAGGCTGAAGTAAGCAAAATATCGTGGAAGACAATAAATAATTGTATTAATACAATAAGAAGTAATAATTTAGAAAAAATAACTATGATAAAAAATATAAATAAGATATTAACTGAGAATAGAATATATATATAATATATAAATATATATTATGAGTGATGAATCAAAATCATATATAAAGGAAAATGTTATTCTTGTTAAAGAGTTTGATGATAACAAGTGTGAAGATAATCCTTATAATAAAGAATGTAATGATATAAAACTAAAAAAAGAATTGTTAGAAAGAAATGTATTGGAAAATGAGAAAGAAGATGATGAGTTATATCCATCATTAAATGATCCTAATTTTATTATTAAAATAGCAGAGAAAAAAGAATTTGCGGATTATAAGTATGATGGTGAAATAGGGGAAATTAAAACTAAAGCAGAAAAATTAAATACAAATACAGATTTTCAATTATCTCCTCACCAAATATTTGTGAAAAACTTCTTATCTTTTCAAACACCCTATAATAGTTTATTATTATATCATGGATTAGGAACAGGTAAAACTTGTTCAGCAATAGGTGTATGTGAAGAACAACGGGATTATTTTAAACAAATGGGAATAGCAAAAAAAATCATAATTGTTGCATCTCCAAATGTTCAAGATAATTTTAGATTACAAATATTTGACGAACGCAAATTAGAAAATAAAAATGGATATTGGAAAATATCAGGATGTATAGGTAATAAATTATTGAAAGAAGTGAATCCTATGAATATGAAAGGTATACCAAAAGATAAAATTATAAATCAAATAAATATTTTAATAAATCAGTCATATTCCTTCAAAGGGTACCAAGAATTTGCGAATTTAATAGAAAATACTCAAGATGTTCAAAATTATAAATCTGAAAAAGAAAAGAAATTAAGAATGCAACGTAAATTAAAATTTGAGTTTGATGGTAGATTAATTGTAATTGATGAAGTTCATAATTTAAATGAAGATAAAAAATTAGCTAGTCAACTAATAGACGTAGTTATGGCAGCATCGAACTTAAGATTGTTATTATTATCAGCAACACCGATGTATAATAGTCATAAAGAAATTATTTGGTTATTAAATTTAATGAATATGAATGATGGACGAGCTTTAATAAAATCCCAGGATATTTTTGATAAAAATGGAAAAATAAAAGAGAAAGGTAAAGAATTATTAATAAGAAAGGCTACAGGATATGTATCTTTTGTAAGAGGTGAAAATCCATATACTTTTCCTTATAGAGTTTATCCAAATATTTTCTCTCCTGAAAATACATTTGATGTACTTAAATATCCTTATCTTCAATTAAATAAAAAGGTAATAAACCCTGATACTATTAACTATCTATTAGACAACAATATATATCAACTCGAAATAGGTAGTTATCAAAATAAAGGGTATACCGCAATAATTAATAATATTCAATATCAAAAAGATATTGAAAATGTAAACTTTGAAAAATTAGATTCATTTGGATTTAAAATGCTTCAAAAACCATTAGAATCTCTTGTAATAGTTTATCCATCAAAAGATTTAGATAGATATATTAATGAAAATAGTGGAAATAGTGGAAATAGTGGAAATAGTGGAAATAGACAAGATAATAATTATAACGATACGACAATTATAGATATTAAACCACTTATTGGAAAAAAAGGATTAACAGAAGTCATGTCTTATGTAGATAGTCTTGATAAAAAAACTGATTTTGAATATAAAAGAGATATACTAGAAAATCCTCTACATGGCAATATTTTCTCTCCTGAAAAGATTGGAAAGTATAGTTCAAAAATTAAAAATATCTGTGATAGTATTTATTCTCCCACAATAAAAAAAGTAAGCGATGGTGTCATATTAATTTATTGTCAATATCTTGATGGTGGATTAATACCTATGGCACTTGCATTAGAAGAAATGGGATTTACTAGATATGGAAAAAATCCTAAAAATTTATTTAAAACACCACCGAGTTCTTTAATAAATGTAAAAACCTTTCAACCTATTGAAAAAAATAAAAAAAATATTAATGTAGCGCGTTATGCTATGATAACAGGAGATCCAAGATTATCACCAGATAATGATTATGAAATAAAAGGAGTAACATCTGATAAAAATATGGATGGTGGTGATGTAAAAGTAATATTAATATCACGTGCGGCATCAGAAGGAATTGATTTGAAGTTTATTCGCCAAATTCATATAATGGATCCTTGGTATAACTTTAATAGAATTGAACAAATTATTGGTCGAGGAGTTCGTAATTATAGTCACACATTATTGCCATTTGAAAAAAGAAATGTACAATTATTTTTATATGGAACAAAATTAAACACTGATATAGAAGCAGCAGATAATTATGTTTATCGGCTAGCATCATATAAAGCTACGCACATTGGTAAGGTTAGTAGAATATTAAAAGAAACATCGGTAGATTGTATTATTAATTATGAACAAACTAATTTCACACAAGAAAAAATAGAAGAAAATACAGATGATAACGTAAAACAAATTTTATCTTCTGGGAGGATTATTGATGATTTTAAAGTAGGAGATATTCCATATTCATTTAATTGTGATTATATGACATGTGATTATAATTGTATACCAAGTAAGAATATTAATAATGAAGATATAAATGAATATACATATAATGAAAGTTTTATAAATGTAAATTCTAATCAAATTCAAGAAAGAGTAAGAGAATTATTTAAAGAAAAATATTATTATACTAAGAAAGATCTTATTCGACAAATAAATATTTCACATTTTTATCCATTACCTGAAATATATGCGGCTTTAACTCAAATGATAAATGATTCAAATGAAATTATTATTGATAAATATGAAAGAGTTGGTCATTTAATAAATATAGATGAATACTATTTATATCAACCAAATGTATTAAACAATAATAATGAGTCACTATTTAATCGTTCTGTTCCATTAGATTATAAATTTAAAATGTTAAATTTAAACATAAAAAAAGATTTATCACCAGTTGTAGAAGAAGATAATAGTTCAATTAATAGTTTAATAAATATTTTAAATGATATAAAAAATAAATACGAAACTGCTATTAAATATGGAACAGGTAATGATAAAGTTCCTCGAGGTGATAAAAATGAATATAAATATTGGGGACAGGCTATTCGATATTTAACAGATAAAAAAATAATAGAGCTTAAAATATGCAAAGAATTAGTAATACATCATTTAATTGACATGTTAATATATAGTGATAAAGTAAAAGTATTAAATTATATCTATAGTAAAACAATTATAGATGAAGACTCATTAGAATCCAACATAAGAGACTATTTAGATATGCAAATTGTAAAAACAACCGCAAATATAAATATGATAATGTATGATAATAAGGAACAAATTATAAAAATATTAAAAAATAACAAATGGGAAAATGCGACTTATACCGAAAAAAATAATGTAAAGAAAGCATTAAAAGATTTAGAAACAATTGAAGGTATTAATAATCCAATTGGATTTATTGGTTATGATGATAAAAAAGATATAATGATATTTAAAATAAAATATTTCGTAGAGAACAAGTCTATTGGTCGAAAATGTAGCGATCAAGATAAAGCTAAACAACTTAATGTATTAAATGATATTCAAGATGATATAACTTATACTAATGAGAATAGTAAAGGTTTAGTTAAATTTTATTTATGCGCACTTGAAGAGTTATTTTTTAGATATAATAATAAGATAAATAAAAATGATAAAGTATGGTTTTTTACTTATGAACAAACATTTTTGTTTAATGAAGAATTAAAATTGTAAATATAAAATAAATTGAAAAATAATTAAAACTTATCGGTATATATATATATATATAATATGGAAGGAAAAAATAAGACTCGAACACATAAATCCTCATCATACTCAGATAACGTGCTTTATAATCGTTCTTTATTAACTCGTTCAGTATGTATTCCTATGAAAAATGTAAATAAAAATATTCATGGAGAAATTGAAAGACATATAAATAAAAATTATGAGGGAAAGTGTGTGGTAGAAGGCTATATTAGACCTCAGTCAGTTAAAATAATTTCATATTCAAGTGGATTAATTAAAGCGGATAATATAATATTTGATGTTGGTTTTGAGTGTGAAGTTTGTTATCCTATTGAAGGTATGAAATTTAAATGTTTAGTAAATAATATTACAAAAGCTGGTCTTAGATGTGAAATACCTAATGAGCGACCATCCCCCTTAGTTATATTTGTTACACGAGATCATAATTACATGAAAGATGGATTTACTGATATAAATGAAGGAGATATAATAAATGTCAAGATAATAGGTCAACGATTTGAATTAAATGATAAATATATTTCAGTAATTGCTAGTATATTTGAGGAAAAGAATAAGGATAAGGAATCTAAACAAAACTTAAAATTAAAATAATTTGATTAAATATTTAATAAATAAATATAAATATAATTTTATATATTTTTTTATATAATGGAGAAAATGTCATTAATTAATGAAGAAAAAAAAAGTTATAGTACAGAAGAACTTACGAGTATTAGAGAGAAAATCGAATTATTAACAAAATTTAATCAAATAGAAATTTTACGTATATTACATAAGGACGAAAATAATATGTTGAATGAAAATAAATATGGTATTCATGTTAATTTAACAGAGATTTCTCCAGATGTAATAGAAAAACTACAAATATATTTAAATTATGTAACAACACAAGAATCAACTTTAGACGAGATTCAAAAACAACAGGATAATCTAAAAAATATTTTTATGTCCAATAATAATGAATAATAATGAATAATAATGAATAATAATGAATAATAATGAATAATAATGAATAAAAAGATAATAAAGATTATTATTATAATATATATAATGATTTGTAATAACAACGACAATAATTATAATGGTGTGATTAATAGATTACAACATTATATGTTGAATGGTAAAATATTATCAGGTAAGTCACATAAGATTGAATCAACTAATAAAAATAAATATCAAAATAAGTCTGTTATTATTAGACCACCTGTAAATGAACGTTTTTTTATTCCTCAAGAAAAAGATTCGTTATTTTGGTGTTATTATATTATGAAATATGGAATGGGAAAATATGAGTATCCAGGAATTTCATCTTTTGTAAATGAGAAAAAAATAAAGTTTGATTGTATTGATTATTTGCGCGCCAATAAACATCTATTAAAAAATAAGAAAATACGTAACATTAAAGAAGATGTTGAACATGAATTAGCGAATAAATCTGAAATTAATATGAAAACTTTCATAGCATTATGTGTAGGATATAATTTAAATGTATTATTTATTCATAAACGTAAATGTTTTGACATGATAATAAATGAGAATGAACCCACATATGTAGTGCATCAAAAGGATAGTCCAAAATTACACTTTGTTTTAGAAATGGATGTAACTGAAAACCAACGTATTACTTATAAAAATAATTATTTTAACTGGGAAAGTGTAGAAAAACCATTAAAAGCGTTCAGTTCTTATAAATTGCCTGAATTACGAGAAATATATACTCAACTTGATTTAGATACAACAGACATTAATAAAAAAAACAAAAAAGATTTATACGAAGCTATATTGTTGAATATGTAAAAATATATATTAAAATTGAATTATAATATTTAATATAGAAGTAATATATATAAGTATATTATGAATAAAAATCAGAAATCGAAAAAAGATAATGTTTCACCTCAAATCAAACTAAATAATTTAATGAAATTATATTGGGAACAAAATCCGTATATAACAGATTCGTCGATTAATCATGAATTAGAAGTAAGATTTGGATTATTAGTTGATGATGATAAAGCTGAAGAGTTGGCGAAAAAAAATATATACATATATAATCATGCTTTATCAAAAATAGATTATGAAAATGTAATTGGTAAATTAAAATCGTTAGGATTTTCAAGTATTAATAACGAAGGAGATTACAAATTAAGAATACAAAACGAATATATACATCCTCACAAAGGAACATTTATGACTTCTAACATTAGAACTGAGATTAATGGATATGTAGGAATTCAATCTTATTGCAAAAATAATAATATAAAAGCTTTATTAGAAAGTTATAAAGTTCCTGGAGGTATTCAGTTTTATAGAAAAGAAAAGTTCAGATACGATAATACGCAAATACAACCTATTTATTTTAACGATTTTAATTTTCGAGTAGGTTACAATAAGGAAACTATGTTAAAAGAACATTCTGGTATAATACGAGATATCATAGATACATGGGATAAAAGTAAAAAAATATTTAGATATTTAAATCGTGTAACTATGACTCATCCAGATATTCCAATAAATGTAGATTTAAGCATAGTTAAAACTTCTGCTAATTATAAATTAGCTTATACTACAACTGAAGCTCGAGTATTTGAAAGTGACGAAACAATCGAAATAGAATTAGAAATAGATAATAATCGTATTGGTCCAGGAACAGCGTTTGATTCTGCGGAAAAAGTATTATTATCATTAAGAAAAAGTATAAAATATATTTTAATGGGTTTACAAGGTTCCAATTATCCAGTATCTTATCCAGAACTTCATACTATAGAATTAAAATATATGAAACTTATTCATAATAGGGATTATAGATTTAATTATGAAGTTGTTCCAAAAAATTTTATTGGCCCGTCATCGTCTACACTACAGATAAAAAATATAGCACCTATAAATGAGAACGCAAAGTTTCCTAATATTCGTGATAATTATACAGTAACGGATAAGGCAGATGGCGCACGTAATATGCTATATATATCTAATAAAGGATTAATTTATTTACTATCCAGTAGTATGAATATTATGTTTAGTGGAGCAAAAACTTTAAATGATGATTTATTTAATAGTCTATTAGATGGAGAATTAATTAGTCATGATAAATATGGAAAGTATATTAATTTATATGCGGCATTTGATATTTATTTTATAAATAAACAAGATATCCGTTCATATAATTTTATACCTGAGAATAAAGATGATACAAATCGAAAATTTAGATTAGATATTTTAAAAGATGTAATCAAAAATTTAAAACCAACATCAATTATTGAAAATGAAATATCACCTATTCGTATTGAATCAAAAACATTTTATCCCAAATATAGTAACAATAATATATTTGAGGGTTGTAATACAATACTAGGAAGGGTAATAGAGGGTCTATTTGAATATAATACAGATGGATTAATATTTACACCAGGTAATTTAGCAATAGGAAAAAATAGATATGAAAAAGAAAGTGCTATATACAAAAAATCTACATGGAACTCGTCATTTAAATGGAAACCACCACAATATAATACTATAGACTTTTTATGCACAACTGAAAAAGTGGATGGTAAAGATAAAGTTAATTACTTATATCAAGATGGGATAAATACTTCTCAATTGTCTCAAATAGATCAATATAAAACTATTCAGTTAAGATGTGGTTTTAATGAAAATAGACACGGATATATAAATCCATGCCAAGATGTATTAGAGGATAATGTAGAAATTGAAAGTAAAGAAGAAAGAGAAAAAAAATATGATCCTGTTCAATTTTATCCTAGTAACCCTCCTGATGAAAACGCAGGTATTACTAACATAATGTTGCGTAAAGATGATTCAGGCGTTAATCAAATGTATACAGAAGAAAATGAAATATTTGAAGATAATACTATAATTGAATGTCGTTATGAAATAGATAATGATGAAAAATGGAGATGGATTCCTTTAAGAGTGAGATACGATAAAACATCTGAATTAAGAAGAGGTATAAAAAATTATGGAAACGATTATAACGTAGCTAATAGTAATTGGCATTCTATTCATAATCCAATTACAGAAAATATGTTAATGACGGGTAAGAATATACCAGATGAAATTGCAAATGATGAAGTATACTATAATCGATTATCTAGACATAGTGATACAAAATTATTGCGTAATTTTCACAACTTATATGTTAAAAAATTATTAATTACTTCTGTCTCAAGAACAGGAGACACTTTAATAGATTATGCTGTTGGACCAGGTGGTGATATATCTAAATGGAAAGAAGCTCAATTATCTTTTGTCTTTGGTATAGATGTGTCACCTGATAATATTGAAAATAGAATAACTGGTGCTTGTGCTAGATATTTAACAGAACGAAAAAATTTTGAAAATATTCCTCGTGCTATATTTCTGATAGGAGATAGCGCTAAAAATATTCGTAGTGGTCAAGCTATGGAAACAGACAAAGGGGGCAGAATTACTCGTGCTATATTTGGTAATGGTCCAACAGATGTTGATTCACTAGGAAAAATGGTAAAAAAATTATATGGAAAAGGAGAAGAAGGTTTTAATGTTTCGTCATGTCAATTTGCTACACACTATTTCTTTAAAGATATGGACACATTACAAGGATTTATGCGTAATGTGGCTGAGTGTACTAAATTAAATGGATATTTCATAGGAACATGTTATGATGGTAATACTATATTTAATTTGTTAAAAAATAAGGAAATAGATGAAAATATAAACATATATAATGGTAAAAATAAAATATGGGAAATTGTTAAAAAATATGAACATACTGAGTATCCCGCAAATGCTCAAAGTTTAGGTTATGAGATAGATGTTTATCAAGATTCCATAAATAAAACATTTCCAGAATGGTTAGTAAATTATGATTATTTATTACGAATTATGGAAAATTATGGTTTTCAACCATTAACTAGAAAAGAAGCCCAAGATATTGGGTTACCCAATAGTACAGGGTTGTTCAGCGAGTTATTTTCCTTAATGGAAAATGAAATTGAAAAAAATCCTACTTTAAAAAATAAATATGGAAACTCTCAAAAAATGGAACCTTATGAAAAGAAAATATCATTTTTGAATAGATATTTCGTGTTTAAAAAAGTAATGCATGTTAACACTCAAAAAATAGTATTAGAAACTGAGGAAGATATAATTATAGATAAAGAAGTAGAAGCTGAATTGAGTTCAGATGAAGAAGAATATAAAAATGAAAAAGAACAGGAAAAAGAAAAAGAACAAGAAATCGATAAATTAGTAGACGAAACTAAAGAAAAGAAAAGTAAAAAATCTACTAAGAAATCTCCTAAGAAATCTGTTAAAAAACTTTCAAAAAAAATTATTTTACAAGAAGAGTAATGTTATATTATTCATACGTATTTAAAACTAATATTATATAATATAATAATATGAATTATTATATTTTATTACCAAAACCAATAATTAAACCATCTATTGTTCCAGAATATACTACTATGGAACTTAATCCTTATATTTCTCCTAGCGTTCATTATTATTTACAAGATATAAAACATCAAATAAATAAATTAAAATGTGAAACACATAAAGTTTATAATAGTGAATATATTTTTAATTTAATTAATCCATATGATTTTATTTTTTGTGAATTGGAAAATGAACATTATGTATCACTATTAAAAACTAAGACATTATTATATTATACTTTTTTAGAAGTAGATTCTATATTAAATATTATGAATACATTTTATAATACTCATATTAACATATTATTAGATACAAATGAAAATGATGCGTTAAAAATCTATATTCAAACAATAAAAAAAGAAAAAAATAATACTTATTATGAAGAATCTATCCAGATAAGTGATGATTTAAATGAGATAGAACACAAAGAAGATTATGTAAATAAAATGAATCTAATGGTATATGAAATAACTGAAAATACATGTGATGACATTAAAAAATATATCAAAACACTATTGCATATTACATATAATATTGTAAACTATCAAGCACCAGGAGGTATATGTGTTATTAAATTAACACAATTATATTATAAACCCGTATTAGATATAATTTATCTCATTTCTAGTTTTTTTGGTAAAACTTATGTATGTAAACCTCATATATCTTACCAGGAAGAAAGATATATTGTATTTGAGCAATATTTAAATAATCATAATGATCGTAGTAAATCTATCTTAATTAATCATATATCTGAATTAACAAAAAGCAATAGACAAATAAAAAGTATTATTCCAAATCATATACCAAATTATGTTTTAAATAAAATAGAAGATTCCAATATTATAATTGGGTATCATTCATTAGATCATTATAATGAACTAATAAATATATGTAAATCAAAAAATATAATTGAGCGTATAGATGCTTTCAAAAAAAATAGTATTAGTAAATCTATACAATGGTGTAGCACGCATAATATACCATATAATAAAGATATTATAATCAAATAGTATCACAATTACTGATCCTGAGCGAGATGAGCACCACGAGATTGATTTGTTTCAGGGACTGATTGAATATTACAGCTTAATGGTGTGCCTACACCACCTTTTGGTTTATGCCAATAAGTTCTAGCATTTAAAGGTTCACATGGTTGAGATTTATCTTTATAAATAAAAGGTGTATTAGGTTTACCATCAATAGTTTCATATTTATTTCCATGTCCTTTATACAAATTATTATAATATTTATTTTTTTCTACTGATGTAACAGCTAATTTAAAAGTGCGTGCGCTACTAGAAACGCCTCCTTCTGTAGCGAATTGAGGATTACTGGGTTTATAAATAACCTGTGAGCAGTCTTTACTTTGGCAAGTGGTAGGGTAACAATTTGCAACGTATGTATTTGATAATGCTTGTGGTGTTCCAGGATTAGCTAGGGGTTTTCCACTTGTCACAAAATTAAATGCGCGTTGTTCATACGTTTGACATCTATTTTGTAAATAACCTTTTGTTGTAGTATAATATCTTTTACTTAAATTAGTTGAAGCAGGACGAACTCTTCGAAGTGCTTTGCGCTGTTCATTACAACATAATCCAGGGGTTTGCGATTTAGGCATAGGATTCTGCGTTAAATTAGCTGTTGGTTGATAATTTGAGACTACTGGTATACCATTACATGTTGGACATGCCGAGGCTATGTTTCCTTGAATACTGCAAGTTCTACATGTAGAACTTGGATCTTCTGGTTGAGGACCTAAAGGAACAACATTATCTCTAATGGAATAACCACCAGGTTGGTCAATAAGCTGACTTACTAAACCTTGTGTTCTCCCATTATTTGATTGTCTATTAGCACATATAAATACATCAAAATCAGGACAACATGGATCTAATATAGTTATTGGTAAATTAGCTTGGGCACACGATCCCTTACGATATTGCCATTTCATAGGGCGTGCTTTACCACACTTATAAGGTGTCGCATTTGTTAAATCATTATTAGTTAATGGTCTAATATTTCCTCGCGTTGTCCCTACAGGATTACGTTGGGTTCCGGTTCCTTTCCAAGATTCATAATTGTGAGGATTCTTTCTATTATTATATTTATTCATTGCTAATGGATAAAATGCAGATGACATTATATTATATAATATTATAATATAATATATTATAAGAATGTTAGTTAAATTACTAATAATATTTTTTCTCTATTTAATTATTTATTCTTTATTATTCTCTAATATTTATGAAGGCATGGTTACTACCAGCAATAATTGTACTCAACAAGATATATCTATTTTAACTTATAAAAATGCTGGAGACATTAAATCTATGCAAGAAAATATTTCTAAACTAGAAGAATTACCTAGTAAAGTCAGTACAAATAGTAAACATATTGAAACTTTGGCTGATCAATTAACAAAACTTATGAAGACCCAACAACATGCTGCTCTACAATTAACTGGTTCTAAATCTTCTACTAGTTAAATAATTTAATAATTTAACAATTTAATAATTTAACAATTTAATAATTATTATAATATATTTATTGATTAATATAATATAATATAGTATAATTATATATATCTTATGAATGAAAACTTATTAAAACCTTATCCTTATTGGAAAAATATTTTATCTCCAAAACAAATGGGTATGAGCGCAAAAGGGGATTTAGATACTATGGCTAGAGATATAGATGGATTAGCGCAATACGTAGAGGTTTTGGTATCTGGTAAAGGCGCATCTAAAACTGGCGAACCTTTAGGAAATAAATATTTTGTCCCCACAAATACTAAATGTATGGACGTTGATTCTAAAAGTTTGAAAGATAGATACACATATATCGATAATGTTCCGAATGGAAAATTAAAATTTATTGGTGAAGCAATGGGTGTTCCATTTAATAGTTATAAAGGATTAATTCCTGGTGTTATGGAAAATATTGAACATTTAAATCCTAGTAATATATTTAAGGCATTTTCAATGGGTGAAAATCCTCCATGTAAAGAAGTAACATTTGAAACTATTGATAATAATAATAACACAGGTGAAGCAACACATTATGTAGCATTACAAGATCTTAAAAGTTTAGAAGGATTTACAAATATTAATCAAAATAAAACACAAAAACTTACATTACCAGATGATAATTTTATTAAATTATATTTTATTTGTATTACCTTATTAATAGTATATTTAGTATATAATATGGTCCAAAAATGAATATCATAATATAATATAATTATTATTTTATGATATATTTACTTCCTGTGAGATTTTTTGTTATGTTTTTTGTGGTGTTTTTTACTACGTTTTTTGGTTTTTCTACTTTTGTGCTTTTTATAATGTCTTTTGTGAGTTTTACGACCACCTACAAGACCTGCTGTTTTTGCTAAATCTGGTTTAAATGTAAAACCAACTACATGACCAGAACCCCCTTTGTGTTTCTTTCCACCTAAATAACTTAATGGATTAAGTTTATTCATATCAAATCCAAATGCATGGGTTTTGCAATCATCACATTTATTTTCTGGTTTGGATTCAACTGGCTCGGGTGAACGGGTATCTTCAGCTTCTGGTTCAGATTCTGGCTCAGCTTCTGGCTCAGCTTCTGGCTCAGCTTCTGGCTCAGCTTCTGGAGATGGTTCTTCTGCCTCTGGATCAGCAGGTTGAAATTGCTCTGGTTCTACATTTCCTCCACGAATTCTACGTCTATGGGTTCGAGCTTTATGTTTACGAACTCTACGATGAGTTAATTTACTCATGATTTATATTATATCTAAAGAAATTATAAAATAAATCTGTTATTTACATTTTTCGTTTCATTTTCAATAATTCAACAGCGGTGAATCCTCCAGCAATTTCTGCTAAAATATAAGGAACTATATCTTTGGAAGGTAATTTATTAGCAGCTACCATAGAAATTGCCACAGCAGGATTAAATGCACCTCCCGATATATGTCCTCCTAATAAAACAGCAACGGCTAAAGCAGCACCGATTGCTAAATAATTACCGGTAGATAAAATAACAAAAACAAGTAAAAAGGTTCCTAAAAACTCTACTAAATACCTATTCATTACATTGTAGTAAGATTTTTTATAAAATTAGTGAGAATATTCTTCTAACTTTTGATTTAATATTTCAAAAAACGTTGTATAATCTCCTGTTGTGTTAATATTTACAAGTGATAATACATCTTCTATTTGATCACAACTAGAAGCACAACTAAGAGCTGCTACAGCAGCATCATAAGTTTCATAATAACATGTTTTCGCATAATGATTAGTAGGTATTTCAAACGATTCTTCCTCTGGTTCTTTCTCTGACATTAAAACTGACGGCGTATTTATACTAAATATATTTTGTAAATCATTTACAACTTTTGGAGGGTTATAATATACTTGACTAGAAGCACTTAAATAAGTTGCACGTTGAGGATTATAAGGTTTGTATAAATTAACAATAGCACCTTTCTTAGTAGGAGCAATACATCCTCCTGAACGTGCCATTTTTAATGATGTTTTTACATCATTTTTATTGTAATTTTTATATGTTAATTTAGCATTATCAGGTAACCCTTGTTTTAAAGAACTTTGACCCACAGCAGCACTTTTCTTAGCTGCTAAATACATTCCAGAAGTAGCAGGAGCAACATATTTTGTTGACTGAGACATATTAAATTGACGTTTTAAAGCAGCAGAATAAAAAGACGTTGAAGGCAAAGATGAATGCATTTTAGTTCCTCTTCCAAAATTATCTTGAGTTGTTAAAGTTCTTCTATATTGTTGTCTTGCACCTGAAAATACACTAGAACCATCAGAAGGATAATATTGGGGAGGATTTGGATGCTTTCCGCTTAATACTCCTCGATTATGTATATGCATTTGCAAAGGTGTTTTACTAGTAGTTAAAGGTCCTACAACTGGAGAAGAAGCGTAACTTCCACTCATGTTAGGAATATTACAATATTGATGATATGCTATTGTTGTCATTCGTATTATACTATTATATAATATGAAAAAAATATAAAAAACACTTAATATCTTCTAATTGCTCGGATAGCTACTTGAGCTCCATGATTTTGATCTCCTCCATAGCTTTTATCATTATAATTCTTATTAATAGCTTTTTGTTTATGATAACGAATATAGTCAGAGCTATCGTATACATATTTTGTATTGCATGCTGCTGGTGGAATACCAGAACCATCGCACCAACTTTGAATATGTCCAAAACCATTCTTCAACCCATGCATACCTGGACGACTTTGAAATGTTTGAGTTGGACCACCGCATGAATAATTAGGTCGACTCAATAAATCACCAGCATTATTAATTGCTCTAAAGGGACTTGTCGCAGATTTACTATTGTTTATTCTACGTGCTGCACCTTTATTCCACCCATTTAACAACAAAAAACGTGTTCTAACAAATGCACTATTATTATTTGTATTATAAAGAGCTTTTGGCATACCTCCTGGTAAACCTCCGCCTAAGGGACTAATTCTACTATTTGGCATTTTATATATATATATATAATGAATAAAAAATATAGTTAAATATAGTTAAAATATAATTAAAATAATATAAATTAGACATAAACTCCTAAATACTTACCGGCTAATTTTTTGTGATAATACGAGGCGCAATATTCATCGTCATTAATTCTTGAAATAATAATTTACAAGCATAAGGTATTTCTACATATGAGAAATCAGAACGATTATCACAAGTATTGCAATTATGTATGTGTAACTTATCATTATATGATGCTATCATACCACATGATTTACATACATATACTTGATATTTATCAGATACTTCATACATTCTACTCTTGGTAAATCTTGCAGCACCATGAGCAACAGTACTATCCCTTTCCATTTCACCAAATCTTAATCCTCCATCCCTACTTCTTCCCTCTGCAGGTTGACGTGTTAGATTAACCATCGGTCCTATCGAACGACTATGTTGCTTATCTGATACCATATGTTTTAGTCTCTGATAAAATACAGGTCCTATAAATATAGATGTTTGCAGTTGTTCACCTGTCATAGCATTATACATAATCTCATTACCATTCGATTCATATCCTACTTTTAACAACTCATTACAAATTGTCTGAATTGATAAATCACCAAAACTTGTTCCATCACCAAACAAACCTAACTCTACTAATACTTTTCCTAATAACGTCTCTTTTAATTGTCCAATTGTCATACGAGAAGGAATAGCATGTGGATTAATAATTATATCTGGTTTTACTCCACTACTAGTAAATGGCATATCGCATTCTGGAATAATAAACCCAATTGTTCCTTTTTGTCCATGACGACTTGAAAACTTATCACCTATTATTGGTTTTCTAACGTTTCTAAGTCTCACTTTCGCAAATGTATATCCATCACCATTCCTATCCATATAATTCTTATCTACATATGTTTCTTCATTAGTTCGAATAATACGACTTTGATCCTCATATTTAATCACTTTTGTAGGATCATTTCTATTACCCTTTATAGGTATAACTTTTGAAATGATAATATCACGATTTTCTACTAAGGTATTTTCAGGTATTAATCCTTTATTATTCACCTTATCATAATTTCCAAACTTTATGCCTTTAGTTTTATTTACATCAGGCTTACATCTAATTTCTTCATCACCATTAATTTTTTGTTTATCTTCATCTTTTTCAGTATGATAAATGGTTGCTTGAAATAATCCTCTATCAATCGAACCTTTATTGAATAACAAAGAATCTTCTTGATTATATCCTGTATGAGTCATGATCGCTACTATCACATTAGTTCCTGATGGAATCTGCTTTAATTCAATCATATTCATCAAGCGGGTATCTACCAAAGGTCGTGAGGGACAATTTAGAACATAAGCTGTTTTATCCATTCTATTTTGATAATTGCTAACATAAATACCCATAGCTTGCTTACCCATCGCACATTGATATGTATTCCTAGGAGATTGATTATGTTCTGGAAAAGGAATACATGATGCTAATATACCAAATATTGTACTTGGATGAATTTCACTATGTGTATATTTATAATTATATTTATTCTCATTATTTTGAGCTAATTTATTTGGTTTCATCGCTACCATACTAAAAGCTTGTTCATCAGGATCAATATATTCTATAACTGATTCATCAATTACACAATTACTTAACAAATCTTCCCAAGTAATATCATTATTTTTTAGCTTTGTTATATGCGCCTCAGTAATTATTAAATCATTATTTTTTACACGCAATAATGGTCTGGTTAATCTACCACTATCACTACATATACGAATCTCATTTTGTTTATAATCAAACACTATTGAAATATAAATATTTAAAATACCCTTGTTTTTTTGTTCTTTTAAATCATTATATAACATTATAGGATCATGTGTTATACCAATCCACGCACCATTTATAAATACCTTTGTTTTCTCCCATATATCACATGGTTTTAACTCTTCAATTACTTGTATTTTTTTTAATAAATACTCCCTTACTGGAATACTATTTGAAGGTATTGTTACATGTGTTAAATAACTCAGATTTTTTACAATTCCTACTGACTGACCCTCTGGCGTTTCAGCTGGACACAAAAACCCCCATGATGTATTGTGTAATTTACGAGGGGGAATTAACTTACCACTTTTATCTGTTGGTGTTGCAATACGTCTAGCATGACTTAAACTAGATATATATGTTAATCTATTTAATACTTGTGCTACACCTACTTTATTACTATTTATATGCTTTATTCCAAAATCTCCTGTTGATAGTGCTCTTTTAATGCCATTTTCTATTGTTGTTGATTTTATAATTTTATAAATATTTGTTTTATTTATTATATTCTCATAATTATCTGTTGATTTCCATGATCCTGTATTTATTTCTCTAATTATTTGTTTCTCCATATCTTTCACTAGTTTATTAAAATAATTTCTAAATAAATTATTCAACAAAGTTCCTCCTAGGTCTATTCTCTTATTTATATAAGAATCTCTATCATCTTGTTTAATCCAACCAAAGTGTGCTTGTAGTATACGATTTGTCATATACCCCAAATAATAGATTCTTTGTTGAAGATTTGAACAATGTGGGAATAAATCATTATTTAATACATCAATTGTAAATAAATATTTCTTATTCGCACCTGTCTCCTTATCCATATTTATTGGTGTATACATAGCATAACTTACTATATGATTTATAGCATCTTCTTGTGTTAAATATTCATTTGCTTCAATAATTGACGCTTGTAGTCCAGATAATATTACTTTTTGTTTTTCATTTTCCATATTTATCGTGATATATTCACAGATATCTCTATCAGATATAACTCCTAATGCTCTGAATACTATAAACAAATTTATTGGTTGTTTAATCCTTGGTAATTGAATCATAATTGGGTAACCAAATCCATTCGATTTTGAAGATACCATAATATTTATTTGCTTTGGGGAAATACATTTGAAATCCGGAATGGATTTGATTTCAGCTTGCCATGTATATTTTGTACTATTTTTTGAAATATTATAACAATAAACCTTATTTTCAGCCGCACGTTCTTGAGCTAAGATTGTTTTTTCTGAACCATTTATAATAAAATAACCACCCGCATCAAAACTACATTCACCTGTTTGTTGAGCATTTACATGTTTATATTGATTTAATACACAAATATTTGATTTCAACATAATGGGTAACTTACCTATATGAATCTTATTCAAAATCTTATGAATTGTTTTACAATTTTCTAAGTTTTCACCTGTTCGAATTAGATATTTTATATTTATGTCTATCGTCATATTTGATGCATAAGTAAAATTACGCAATCTGGCTTCTTGTGGAAACATTAACTTAGTAGCACCATTATTTTCTTGAATTTGAGGACGATGCATATTAAAATTATCAAACGTTATAAAGATTTCTAACGCATATTTATCAGAAATGCTATCATAGTCTGCTTCAGAAATAATTCTTGTTGGATTAAACATATCTATTGTTTTATCAATTTGACATTCTACAAAATTATTATATGATTCTATTTGATGACGAACTAACCTTTCTAGATGTTGTCCCTTGAAATAAGATTCAATTATATTCCATGGTTGTTCAATATACTGATCATGAACCAAAGATTGTGAAGTATCGGACTTTGCTTGAGATTCTTTTCCTCGCATCGTGTTATTAATACATTCCTATCATTTATACTTTTTTTTTCAATTTATTTTTTTATTATCTACACAAATGAATAATATATAATAAAAATCTAATGATATAATATAATAATGAGGACTCGCAGAAATAATAAAATACCAAAGAAACATGGAAGAAAAGCTCTTTCGATAAAACAGCGAGGTGGAGATAGTGATAGATTATTATCTTTCATCAGAGATGAAAAAGAGGGATTAGAAGATTTAAAAAGAGAAAAACAAATTCTTATGAGTGAAAAAGAAGAGATAAAAAAGAATATAGCGATGTCTACTGAGATTGGTAGAAAGGGTAAAACAACAGATGGAAAACATTTAGTTCCATCAGCAAAAAGAGATGTATCAACATTAGTATCAAAATTTTTGAAAATGACAAAAGAGGAATTACATAAATACAATTACGAAATTGCTTCTTTAACTGACCAAATAAGAGAAACTGAAGATTATATCCATTCTCTTTATGAAGAATATTATACTGAAATTTTAGTGGAAGGCGCAGAAGAGGGTGAAAAGAATAAAGTTATAACAGCTTTAACACATGGTATTGATGTGAACACAAGGACTGGAAATACTCCAATTCTTGTTAGAGCAGTTCATCTTAGACATTTAGAAATAGTAAAATTACTATTAGAACAACCAGATATTGATGTGAACGCACAAGAAGGGGAAGATGGAGCAACAGCACTTATAAAAGCATTAAGAAGTTTAAAGTTTAAAAGTAACCATAACGAATGTATAGAAATAATCAAATTATTATTGAAAGACCCTAGAACTGATGTAAGTATACATACATTATACTCAACAGCTTTAAATGCTGCTAAGCACAATAAAGCACCTCAAGAAATTATTGATTTAATTAGAATAAGAGAAGAGAGAAAAAAGAATATAGCGATGACTAGATTAATAACTGAAAAGGCAAATAGAGAAGATGGAAGAGATTTAGTTCCAGTAGCAAAAAGAGATGTTGCAACATCAATATCAAAGTTTTTTGGAGGAAAAAGAAAGACTCGCAAGAATCATCGCAAGAAGAAATAATTTTCTTAAGTTCAAAAATATAATATATTAAAATCGAACTTAAAGATGTATAAAATTTTTTTTTCCAAAAGTCCTAGGGAAATTCAAAATTGGACATTTTTAAAAATGTCCAATTTCAAATTCTGTTCAACTCTTGGAAATTTGAATTTATGCAAATTTGAGTTTACAGCATAATGCTGTAAATCGCATTTTTAGATTTTTTATTTGTTTGCATAAGTTTTTTTTTGTTAATTTAAAAAAATAATTTAGGGGTTTTTTGTGTCAGTATAATATACTGACAAATGACTGACATAAAAAACCCCAAAAAACCCCAAAGGGGGTACATATGCGACTCATGTGACTTTATATGCTCTAATAAGAAAGATTATAATCGTCATTTATTGACAGCTAAACACAAAATACTGACAAATACTTACATAATTACCCCAAAAAACCCCTTTCAAAATGAATGTGAATGTGGTAAAAAATATAAACATAGACAAAGTTTATTTAATCACAAAAAAAAATGTAAAATTATAATATTACAAGAAGAACATGTAGATGATTCAAAAGAAATTATGAAATTATTAATGCAACAACAAAATGAACAAAATCAAATGATACAAGAGCAAAATAAAATAATACAACAACACGTAGAGCAATCAAAAATAAATGAGCAATTATTAATAAATAATACAACAAATAACATTACAAATAATACTCAGAACACTCAAAATAATAATTTTAATTTGAACTTCTTTTTGAATGAGCAATGTAAAAATGCAATGAACATTAGTGATTTCTTGAATACTGTTAAGGTAGAGGTAGAAGATGTGGCCAACGTAGGAAAACTAGGATATGTTGAAGGAATTAGTCGTATATTTATGAAAGCTTTAAATAATTTAGATGTATATGAAA
>Ga0315331_10000107_pt1 | contig 47878 bp, 45 predicted proteins | sample M160m34915metaG_FD_203456 | JGI IMG/M metagenome (GOLD analysis project Ga0315331, IMG submission 203456) | Ammonia-oxidizing marine archaeal communities from Monterey Bay, California, United States - M1 60m 34915 | ecosystem: Environmental > Aquatic > Marine > Intertidal zone | place: USA...
GCCGCCGCGATAGCGGTAAGGGCGAAGCGACATTCGTTGTGCGTGAAGTGCGGGTACCGGAAGTTATTGTCGTTAGCGAACTGGCGAATCGTATGGCCGTCCGCACAGTCGATGTTGTCAAAAAGCTTATGACCCTGGGCATTATGGCGACGCCGAGCCAGAGCATTGACTCCGATGCGGCCGAGCTTGTGATCGAAGAATTCGGCCACAAAATTCGCCGCGTTTCAGAATCCGATGTTGAAATAGGCATGGATGTTAAGGTCGAGAGCGACGCTGAAGAGGATCTCCTCCCACGCCCGCCTGTTGTTACTGTCATGGGCCATGTCGATCACGGCAAAACGTCCCTATTAGATGCGCTACGCAAAGCAAACGTCGTGTCTGGCGAAGCTGGCGGTATTACCCAGCACATAGGTGCCTATCAGGTGCAGACTGAGGCTGGCGAAAAGGTGACGTTCCTGGATACCCCAGGTCATGCAGCCTTCTCTGCAATGCGCCAGCGCGGTGCGAAGTTGACTGACTTGGTTATTCTTGTGGTCGCTGCGGATGATACCGTTCAGCCACAAACGATTGAGGCGATCAATCACGCCCGTGCCGCTAACGCACCAATGATTGTTGCACTCAACAAATGCGACCGACCTGAATCAGATCCCGATAGGATCAAGCAGGAACTGTTGAGCCAGGAAGTTGTGGCCGAAGATTTCGGTGGCGACATTCAGATGATCAAGGTTTCTGCAACGCAGGGCACTGGCTTGGATGAGCTGGTTGAAGCGATTTCCTTGCAAGCAGAGCTGCTTGAGCTGAAAGCGAATCCTAACCGTGAAGCACGGGGCGGTGTAGTTGAAGCGCAGCTAGACCGTGGTCGCGGCCCGGTCGCTACGATCTTGGTGCAGTCCGGTACTCTTAAGCGCGGTGATGTGCTCGTTGCTGGCGCTGAGTGGGGCCGTGTCCGTGCGATGATTGATGAGCATGGCGATCAGGTTCAGGAAGCTGGTCCTTCAATGCCAGTATCTGTGCTGGGCCTGTCCGGCGTTTCTCTGGCGGGTGATGAAGTCGTCGTCGTTCCAGACGAAAGCAGGGCGCGTGAAGTTAGCGAGTACCGCCAGCGGTTGGATCGCGATAAGCGGACGGCTGTGGCACCACGCGGCACTATTGAGGATATGTTCGGCAAAATCTCTGCTGGCGTTTCCAAAGAACTGCCGATTATCGTTAAGTGTGACGTGCAGGGCAGCTTGGAAGCCATTGTGGCCGCTATCGAAAAGCTGGCTAATGAGGAAGTCTCCGCCAAGGTCATTCACGCTGGCGTCGGCGCTATTAACGAATCCGACGTCACATTGGCGGCTTCTGCAGGCGGATTCATCGTTGGCTTTAATGTGCGCGCCAGTGGGCAGGCGAGATCACAATCTCAACGCGACGGCGTTGATATTCGTTACTATTCAATCATCTACGAACTGCTGGATGATTTGAAATTGGCTGTCGAAGGCTTGCTGGCACCGGAACAGCGAGAGAAGTTCATCGGTAATGCGGAAGTCCGCGAAGTCTTCAACATCACCAAGGTTGGCAAGATCGCCGGTTGCCGCATCACAGACGGTATTGTCCGTCGTGGCGCTGGTGTCCGCCTATTGCGCGACAATGTGGTGATCCATCAGGGCAAGCTCGCAACCCTCAAGCGCTTCAAGGAAGAAGTGCGTGAAGTGCGCGATGGCTTCGAGTGCGGTATGGCCTTTGAGAACTATCACGATATTCAGACCGGTGACGTCATCGAATGTTTCGAGATCGAAGAAGTGCCCCGCACGCTGTAATGGCAAGCGTTTAAGGATTGACTGAACGTGAGCGTTCGTAGAGCAGGCGCGCCCAGCCAAAGACAGCGGCGTATGGGGGAAGTCGTGCGTCATGCGCTGGCGGAAACGCTAGCGCGTGGTGACGTGCGTGATCCTGACCTGTCTGGCGTGGCCATCACAATCACCGAAGTGCGGCCCAGTCCAGATCTCAAAGTCGCTACCGTCTTCGTGACGCCGCTTGGCGGGCAGGGGGATATCAATGCTATCCTGAAAGCGCTGAAGAGGGCAAAAGGCTATTTTCGATCTGAGCTTGGACAGGCGATGACCTCTAAATTCACGCCAGAGTTGAGATTCGTCGCAGACGATGCATTTGATAGGGGAGCACGATTGAACGCGCTTCTGGACGCGGTCGCCCATGAACTGGGCGATGAAGGAGCCAGTGATGGGGCGTAGGCGTCGCAAACCCGCTCCCGATGCGCCCAATGGTTGGCTGATCATTGATAAGCCGTCCGGCATGACGTCCACGGATGTATCGAACATTATCAAACGCATGGCGCTAGGTGCTAAATGTGGCCATGGCGGAACTCTTGATCCGTTGGCCACTGGCCTTTTGCCAATAGCGCTTGGCGTTGCGACGAAAACTGTTCCCTATGCCATGGATGGCCGCAAAGCCTATCGCTTCCGGCTCCGGTGGGGCGAAGCGCGGGATACGGATGATTCCGATGGTTCGGTGATTGAGACGTCGGATAAACGCCCGACCCGTGACGACATTGAAGCGGCATTGCCCGCTTTCCGTGGGCTCATTTCCCAGGTGCCGCCCAAGTATTCCGCCATTAAGGTTAAAGGTGCGCGCGCCTATGACCTTGCCCGCGAGGACGAAGAATTTGAGCTGGCGGCGCGCGATATTCAGATTTTCCGCTTTGAATTAGCGGAGATGATTGACGATGACACAGCCGATTTCCTGGTCGACTGCGGGAAGGGCGGTTATATGCGCAGCCTCGCTCGTGATTTAGGGCAGGCGCTTGGCTGCTTGGGTCACATAGCGGCGCTGCGCCGCACACGGGTTGGGCCATTTACGCTCGACCACGCTCAAGAACTTGAATATGTCAAAACTCTAAGCCGCATCAATGATGCGTGCCCTGTGTTGCTACCGGTTAAGACCGCGCTGGACGACATCCCGGTGTTGGCCGTTTCCGATAGTGAAGCGGCGGATCTGCGTAATGGACGCACGCTCCGCCTTCTGCGCAAAGGCGATCTTGAAAGGCTCTCTGACGTCGATGACGGCAAGGAGTTTCGGGTTGAAGTGTCTGGCAGGCTTGTCGGCTTGGCACGCTTTGAAGCCGGCGAGGTCAAATCATCCCGCGTGCTAAACCTTTAAAATAGGAGAAACCGATGTCGATTACCCAAGAACGTACCGAAGAATTGGTCAAAGAATTTGGTCGTGGCGACAACGACACGGGTTCCCCCGAGGTCCAGATCGCTATCCTGACAGAACGCGTCCGCAATCTGACGGAGCATATGCTGACCCACAAGAAGGATTTGCATTCCCGCCGTGGTTTGATCGCCATGGTCGGCCAGCGCCGCCGCCTGCTGGACTATCTGAAACGCAAAAATAACGATCGCTATCAGGCTATCCTGAAAGCGCTTGAACTGCGCCGCTAAGGCGACAACGACGGAAACGGGTGACCCAAAAGGTCGCCCGTTTCTATGCGACCAGTTTCACCTGAAGCTGGCGAACGGGTGCCGGCAAAGGCAGGTGCCGAACACAAGGCCTCAACGGAGGCCGGGGATTGCGTCGTGCGCGGCATTAGGGCCAGCGGCGAACCCGTCCCGAAGGAAGGAAAATACCTAAATGTTTAATATTGTCCGCAAGGAAATGCAGTGGGAGGGTCGGACCCTCACGCTCGAAACGGGTCGTATTGCCCGTCAAGCGCATGGTTCCGTGCTCGCCACCTATGGCGACACCGTAGTGTTATGCGCCGTAACCGCAGAGCGCACGCCGCGCCCCGGCCTCGATTTCTTCCCGCTGACCGTTCACTACCAAGAAAAAGCTTATGCGGCAGGCCGCATCCCAGGCGGTTTCTTTAAACGTGAAGCCCGCCCGAGCGAAAAAGAAACGCTGACGTCCCGCCTGATTGATCGCCCGATCCGTCCGCTGTTTGCTCCCGGATTCAAGTGCGAAACCCAGGTGATCGCGACCGTGCTCTCTCACGATATGGAGAATGATCCGGATATGCTGGCGATGATTGCCGCGTCAGCAGCATTGACAATCTCTGGAGTGCCATTCCTTGGCCCGATCGCTAACTGCCGCGTCGGTGAAATCGACGGTGAGCTTGTCGTCAACCCAACCCTGGAGCAGATGGCCAACAGCACGCTCGATCTTGTTGTCGCTGGTACCAATGAAGGCGTCATGATGGTTGAATCCGAAGCCCATGAGCTTTCGGAAGAGCGGATGCTTGAAGCTGTAGTGAAAGGCCATACGTCCTTTCAGGCAGTTATCGATCTGATTATCGATCTTGCTGAAGACAGTGCCAAAGAGCCTTGGCCCGCGCCGGAAGCGCCTGCTGGCCAAGATGAGATGCGCGCTAAGCTCGAAGATATGGTGTCTGTCGACATCAAAGCCGCATATGGCATCACAGAGAAACTGGCGCGCCAGACCGCTGTCGGTGCCGTCAAGGCGAAAGCCATCGAAGCCATCGAAGCTGAGGACGGCGATATTGGGCTCGCTAAAGGCGTGCTGAAAGACCTCGAGAAGGACATTGTTCGCAACTCAATTCTCGATACGGGCAAGCGCATTGATGAACGTGACACGAAGACTGTCCGTCCGATTGTCTCTGAGGTCGGTGTACTGCCGCTTTCTCACGGGTCTGCGCTGTTCACGCGTGGTGAAACGCAGGGTCTGATCGTCTGCACGCTGGGCACTGGGTCTGACGAACAGATTATGGATCGGTTGGAAGGTGAGATGCGGGAACGCTTCCTGCTGCATTACAACTTCCCGCCATACTCCGTCGGCGAAGCTGGTCGTATGGGGCCTCCTGGTCGCCGTGAAATCGGCCATGGTAAGCTTGCATGGCGCGCGTTGCGTCCGATGTTGCCTGCCCATGAAGATTTCCCATACACTATCCGCTGCGTTTCAGAGATCACCGAGTCCAATGGTTCCTCCTCCATGGCAACCGTGTGCGGCGGCTCTCTTGCAATGATGGATGCGGGGGTGCCTTTGAAGGCTCCGGTCGCTGGTATCGCCATGGGCCTGATCAAAGAAGGCGATCGCTACGCAGTGTTGTCCGATATCCTCGGTGATGAAGATCATCTCGGTGACATGGACTTCAAGGTTGCTGGTTCTGAGAACGGCATCACGTCTTTGCAGATGGACATCAAGATCACGTCCATCACGGCAGAAATCATGCAGATTGCTCTGGATCAGGCCAAAGATGGCCGGCTCCACATTCTGGGTGAAATGTCCAAGGGTCTTGGCCATGCTCGGACCGAAGTCAGCTCCAATGCACCGCGCATCACGACGATGAAGGTGCCAAGGGAGAAGATTCGTGACGTGATCGGTTCCGGCGGTAAAGTCATCCGCGAACTGGTCGAGCTGACCGGTGCGAAGATCGACATCGAAGACGACGGCACCATCAAGATCGCCGCGACGGACCCAGCAGCGGCAGAGGATGCGCAGCGCCGTATTCACGCGATCGTTGCTGAGCCAGAAGCAGGCATGATCTACGACGGTAAAGTCGTGAAGATTATGGATTTCGGCGCTTTCGTTAACTTCCTCGGGCCGAAAGACGGTCTCGTGCACATCTCTGAGATGCGCCCGGGTCGGGTTCGTTCCGTGACGGATGTTGTCAACGAAGGTGACAAGGTCAAAGTAAAGTGCCTTGGCTTCGATGATCGCGGCAAAGTACGCCTGACGATGAAGAACATCGATCAGGAAACTGGCGAAGAAGTTGAGCCAGCTGCTGAAGAAGTCTGAGTTTGAAGCAGGAACTCGGAGCGGCGCACTGGACGTGCCGCTCCGAATGTCCTACCTCAATTACGGTGAGTGTCCAATACCTGATGGGTGACGTCCGCAGATGATCGTACAGCCGAGAATGATGTCTGGTGCCGAGACACTGCCCCTTGTTGAGGGCGGCAAAGGGGTGTCGGCGACAAACGGCGTTAGCGCAGGCGCTTGGGCGCGCGCTGGTGGTGTTGGTACGGTTTCCGCCGTGAATGCTGATAGCTTTACGGAAAATGGCGAGCTTATACCGCAGCTGTATTTCGGCCGCACCCGAAAGGAACGGCACCAGGAGCTTGTGGCGCACGGTGTACGTGGCGCAATCCACCAAGCACGGACAGCCTATGAAAGTGCGGACGGAAACGGCCGTATCCATATTAACGTACTATGGGAAATGGGTGGGGCTGAAGAAGTGCTGCATGGTGCGCTTGCTGGCGCTAAAGGCCTGATCAATGGCGTCACGTGTGGTGCCGGGATGCCTTACAAGATCGCGCAGATAGCGGCTTCATATGGCGTGCATTATTACCCGATTATTTCGTCCGCTCGTGCATTCCGTGCATTATGGAAGCGGTCGTATCATAAGTTCGAGGGTTGGCTTGGCGGCGTTGTTTATGAAGACCCCTGGCTTGCTGGGGGGCACAACGGGCTGTCGAACAGTGAAGATCCACTAAAGCCGGAGCCGCCGCGCGCGCGCGTCGCAGACTTGCGCAAGGTTATGAACGGTGCGGGCTTGAATGAAGTTCCTATCATCATGGCTGGAGGTGTTTGGCGCTTGGATGAATGGGCGGACTGGATCGATGATCCAGAAATAGCGCCAGTAGCCTTTCAGTTCGGCACCCGCCCATTGTTGACTGAAGAAAGCCCGATACCTGAAACTTGGAAATCTCGCCTGCCGAATTTGAAGCCAGGCGAGATTATGCTGAATAAGTTCAGTCCAACTGGGTTTTATTCGTCTGCCGTTTGTAATGATTTTTTAGATAGTCTTGCTGCGCGTTCGGCACGCCAAGTGGCTTATTCCGTGGAGCCTGTTGGCGACCATGTGGTTGAGTTGGCAGTTGGCGCGCGTGGCCGAAAGGTATTTCTGACAGCACACGAGAAAGAGTTGGCGGAAGGCTGGATGGCTGACGGGTTCTCAGAGGGCATGCGAACTCCGGATTCAACTATGGTGTTTGTCACGCCAACTGCGGCTCGAGAAATCCATACCGACCAAGTCGCTTGTATGGGCTGCTTATCGCAATGCCGGTTTTCAAATTGGTCCGAAGGCGAAAAGGGTACGACAGGGCGGAAGCCTGATCCGCGATCCTTCTGCATTCAGAAAACGCTTCAAGCGATTGCCCATGGTGAGCCCCCAGAAGACAATCTGATGTTTGCTGGGCATAACGCCTATCGCTTTTCTGAAGACCCTTGGTACGCGAATGGATTTGTACCGACAGTGAAGCAACTCATAGATCGTATTCTAACAGGTCAGTAGGCAGCGCTTCGCGTTAAGCCAAATACTTCCTTTAAAACCCTGGAATTTCGCGTCAACTAGGCTAGTATTTAGGGAGGGAGTATTTTGACGTGTGATCCTGAGTGCAGTAGGAGGTGCGACGCCGTTGCAGACGTATAGCGAAGCCCTTGAGAAAACAGACACGCAAGTCCTTCTGCGTGACGCAGGCCTACGTCCCACGCGACAGCGTATTGGTTTGGCGCACTTGCTGTTTGCTGGTGACTGCCGCCATGTGACTGCGGAAGATCTGTTTGCAGAAGCGAATGCCGCGGCACTGAGCGTTTCACTGGCGACCGTTTATAACACGCTGCGCCAATTCGTTGATGCAGGCCTGCTCCGCGAAGTATTAGCGGAGCGAGGCCGTGCTTATTTTGACACCAATATTTCTGATCATCATCATTTTTTTCATGTAACCGAAGGTCGGCTTGAAGACGTCCCAGCGGACGCCGTTAGCATCGGGAAGCTGCCGGAAGCCCCAGCGGGTACCAGTGTTGAACGGGTTGATGTGATTATCCGGCTGAACAAAGCCTGAGGGCGTTTGTATTTTGCGCATGCAGTGCGGCAGAAATTCATCTTAGAATATGTCTAAAGTATTGACTCTTTGTTGAGATAACCCATATCAAGATTGTACCGCCGTACTGGCGGCCCGAAGTTTCGGATGAACGAGGAGAGATCAATCCTATGGCGCTCAAAGGCAGCAAAACAGAAGACAATCTGAAAGAAGCATTTGCTGGTGAAAGCCAGGCAAACCGTCGCTATCTGTATTTCGCGCAGAAAGCTGATATCGAAGGCCACAATGATGTGGCCGCTGTATTCCGTTCAACTGCGGAAGGCGAAACCGGCCATGCTCACGGTCACCTCGAGTATCTCGAAGAGACTGGCGATCCGGCCACCGGCTTGGCAATTGGTCCGACTGAGGACAACCTTAAAGCTGCTGTTGCTGGTGAAACCCACGAATATACGGATATGTATCCGGGTATGGCCCGTACAGCCCGTGATGAAGGGTTCGACGAGATCGCAGACTGGTTTGAGACTTTGGCAAAGGCTGAGCGCAGCCATGCCGGTCGCTTCCAAAAAGCGCTGGACGAAATCGCATAAGCGGTTAAGCGTATGAGTTTCGAGGGCGCGTTGACGCTTGCGTCCGCGCCCTCGTGCTTTTCTACCTCGGTTTAATTTGGCTCAGCCCAAAGTCGTTTGACTGATTGCTGGAGCTTACTGTCGCGCAAGGTTTTTGAGATGAGCGAAGGCAGCTTGGAAGCGCCAACCCGTCACGTCATTGACTGGAACAATCCCGATTTTACCGATCCGGTTATGCTGGATGAAGAGTTGCGCCGCGTCTTCGACATATGCCACGGTTGCCGTCGGTGTTTTAATCTCTGCGACAGTTTCCCGCGCTTATTTGATCTGATCGATAACGCACCGTCCGAAGAGCTTGACACTGTCGATAGTGATGGTTTCAAGAGCGTCGTTGACGCCTGTACTCTTTGCGACCTGTGCTTCATGACGAAGTGTCCGTATGTTCCTCCGCACGAGTTTGACTTGGACTTTCCGCATTTGATGCTCCGATATCGCCATGCCCAACTGAAGCGCGACGGTGCTGATACGCGGGTCAAGCAGCTGACGGAGACGGACCGCAATTCCAAAATGGCTGGTCTGGCACCTTCAATTGCAAACTGGGCAAGCAAGACCAATAATAAATTGACCCGACCCGCAATGGAAAAGACGCTTGGCCTCCACCGCGACGCCGCGTTGCCGAAATATGCAGCCAAGACGCTGGTAAATGCGGCCAAGGAAAATCCGGCTCAGGTGGATGCGACTGCTCCTGGCTATGGTCGCAAAGCTGTACTCTACGCGACCTGCTTTGGCAATTATAATGACCCGGATATTGGCCTTGCTGCACGTCATGTGCTCGCGAAGAATGGCGTTAAAGCGGAAGTCACCTACGAAGGGTGTTGTGGTATGCCGCAGCTGGAACAGGGTGACCTGGCGCGAGTGATGGAGCAGGCAAAGAAGGTGGCAGCCGCTCTTGTCGCCCAATGGGTAGATAACGACTATGTCGTGGTGCCGCTGGTGCCATCCTGCGCTTTGATGTTCAAGTTTGAATGGCCGCTAATCGTGCCGGATGATGAGAATGTGCGTCGCTTGGCTAAAGCGACTAAGGACATCTCGGAATACGTTGTAGAGATCGCGAAGAAGGAAGGTCTGGCGGACGGTATGGTTCCTCTGGACGGCGACGTGACGATGCACCTTGCCTGTCATGCGCGGGCGCAAAATATGGGGCCGAAGGCGGCAGAAATGCTCCGAATGATCCCTGAAACCAAAGTGGCAATCATAGAGCGGTGTTCCGGCCATGGGGGCTCTTGGGGTGTTATGAAAGAGAATTTTGATGTGGCGCTGAAGGTTGGTAAGCCGGTGGCGAAACAAGCCGCTAAAGCGATGCAGCAATCTGCCGACAAAGGCCGGAGGCGGTATATTGCTTCTGAGTGCCCGCTTGCTGGCGAACACATTATGCAAGGTGTCGAGCGGGAGAAAGGATCACTAGAGATTAACCACGCCCCGCACCCAATCAAGCTATTTGCTAAGGCCTATGGCTACGACGTTTGACGTCATTAACTGACGCAATTTTCTGAACTTGAGGAGGCAGGCAGCAATGTCCAAGCGTGAGATTACCCGCGCCGATATCATGGATCTGGCAGACTACACGCCAGGCCGCAAAGAACGTCGCCGAGACATGATGCAGATGAAGGCCAACCGCCGCATCGCAGTGGGCCCGTTCGCGACATTCTATTTCGAAAACTACGCGACCATGTGGCACCAAGTGCATGAGATGCTCGCGATCGAGAAGGGCGGGGAGGCGCAAATTCCTGATGAACTTGAGGCCTACAATCCGCTTATTCCCCAGGGCCGCGAGCTGATCGCGACTGTAATGATTGAGATCGATGATCCGATCCGCCGCAAGACTGTGCTTAACCGTATGGGCGGGTTTGAGGAGCACATGTACCTGGAACTGGATGGCGAACGCATTTCCAGTAGGGCCGAAGTTGATGTCGACCGTACATCTGCAAAGGGCAAAGCCTCCAGCGTTCAGTTCGTTCACTTTGAATTGACTGACGCTCAGGCGGAAAAGATGGAGCAGGCGAATACCCGAGCTATCCTGGGCATTGACCACGAAAACTATGCCCACATGGCCGTTATCCCCGAAAGCGCCCGTGCGGAGCTTGCCGGCGATCTCGATTAATCCCCTGGGTTAACGTCTGCCTGCCGATGGACGACGGCCTAAAAGCGTCCTATTTGTAGCCCATTGCTTCAGTGTTGCATGAAGGCGTACTGGCGTGTGTTCCAATCTAAGATTTGCCTTGGTTTTTTTGCTGGCGCTCGGTCTCTCTGGCGCAGTGGATGCGCAAGGCCTTAAACGCCCGCCGCCTACACTGGTGGGTGATGCTGTGCGACAGGAAATTGCGAGCGAAACTGCCGCCGTCGTTGGTCGGTTCGTGTCGCTTCGGGGTGGACCTATTGCTGCCCGCATCGGTGGGGCTGTGGATGAAGTGTTGGTTGGTGTCGGCGACCGCGTCGAGAAAAACCAGACGCTCATCCGCATTGCTGAGGACAGGCTGAAAGCTGAGCGGTCACGCCGTCGTGCATTGCTGAGTTTGGCCTCGGCCAGAATTTCCAGCGCCAAGGCCAGCCTGCGCCTAGCGCAGCAATCTGCAAATCGACTTGCGCGGCTTAGGAAATCTGCAGCCTTCAGTGCAGCCCTGCTTGCGGATAAGCAGCGCGAGGCCGAACGGGCGGCATCCCAGGTGAAAGAGGCTCAGGCCGACTACGCTCGCTCTAAAGCTGAATTGAAGCTGGCGGATGTTGATCTAACCTATTCCAATGTGCGTGCGCCCTATGCTGGCGTTGTTATGGAGCGATATGTGGATATCGGCGGCTTCGTCTCGCTTGGTGGCCCCGTCGTGTCTCTGCTTGGCATCGAGGCGATGGAAGTTGAAGCTGAAGCGCCCACCGAACGGATGGGCGGCGCTACACCCGGCGCTATCGCCACTGTTCGATATGCGGGCGTCACGGCCTCCGTACCCGTGCGCGCTGTGATCCCGCGAGAGACCGGCGTATCCCGAACCCGCCCAATTCGGTTTGGACCACTGCCGCCACCACTCGCTGCTGTAGCGGTCGCTAATGGCTCAGTCACGGTCGACGTGCCGGTAGCTGAAGCGCAATCGGTGCTGACCGTTCACAAAGACGCTGTGATTCGCCGCGGCAAAAACCCATCCGTTATGGTCGCGCGCGCTTCCGATGAAGCCGGTCTCTATCAGGCAGAACCACGAACGCTCCGGCTTGGCCCTTCTATAGGCGGCCGGTTTGTTGTGCTTTCAGGCGTCGGGCCTGGCGACATCGTTGTTGTGCGCGGAAATGAAGGACTACGCCCTGGCCAGCCGTTTAAGTTGGCGGGTGATAAGGCAACCGGTCCACCGAAGGGCCAGAAACCATGAATTTAATTCGCGCTGCTATTGAAAGGCCTGTCGCCACAATTTCCGCGGTGCTGATGATTGTGATGTTTGGCGCGCTTGCGCTAACAACAATCCCAATCCAGCTCATTCCAGAGGTCAATAAGCCCCAGGTTACGGTCAACACAACTTGGCCGGGGACTGCTCCGGCCGAAATCGAACGCGACATTGTTAATCGCCAGGAGGAGGTGCTGAAAGGCGTGGATGGCCTGGAAAAGATGGAGAGCCAATCCAGTACCGGTTCTGGACGTGTGACGCTGACATTCGCTGTCGGCACGAACATGGACAAGTCGCTTTTACTGGTTTCCAACCGATTGGACCGTGTGAATGGCTATCCTGAGGAAGCGGACGAGCCAACACTGAAGACCGCCGGGGCAGATGATAATCCGATTGCGTGGTTCTCGATCCAGCATATGGAAGGCAATGTTACGCCGATCCATACATACCGGGATTTCATCGAAGACACAGTTCAGGATCGCTTTGAACGCGTTTCCGGCGTTGCACTGACCAACCTCTACGGCGGTAGTGCGCGCGAGCTACAGATTATCGTCGACCCGGCACGGCTGGCCCAATATCGCCTGACAATCGGTGAAGTGGCATCGCGTCTTCGGGCGGAACATGCCTCGTTCTCAGCCGGTGAGTTGGATGAGGGCAAGCGGTCCTATGTCGTCCGCTCGCAAGGGGAATTAGATAGTCCCGAATCTATTGAAGCCGTGGTGCTGCGGTCAGAACTTGATCCAGTGACTGGCCGCGTTTCCCGTGTATCTGTCGCTGATATTGGTGAAGTTCGGTATGATTACGGCAAGCCCCGCGCCACGATCCGCCGCAATGGTGCACCGGGCCTGGCAGTGAACGCTGTACGGGAGACAGGCGCAAACGTCATCGAAGTGATGAAGGAGCTGCGCGCTGCGGTCGTAGAGCTTAATGAGGACGTTCTGCACCCGCGCGGACTGCACCTGCATCAGGTCTACGATGAGACGATTTACATCGAATCTGCTATTGATTTGGTTCAGACCAACATCGTGGTTGGCGGCATTCTGGCCGCCATTGTATTGCTGCTGTTCCTGCGTTCCTGGCGGCCGACGCTGATCATCGCCATCGCTATTCCTGTTTCCGTTATTGGCTCTTTTGTGGCCATGGCTATGCTTGGTCGCTCGCTCAACGTGATTTCGTTGGCTGGGATCGCTTTTGCCGTCGGTATGGTTGTGGATGCGGCGATTGTCGTGCTGGAGAATATCTATCGGCTACGGGAGAAAGGGTATTCCCCAACGCGCGCTGCCTATGAAGGTGCCAAGCAAGTTTGGGGTGCCATTCTGGTTTCAGCGCTGACGACAGTTCTGGTATTCGTGCCGATTTTGACGACAGATTTGGAAGTCGGTCAGTTGTTCCGCGACATCGCGGTGGCCATTTCCGTGTCCGTCATCTTGTCGCTTTTGGTTGCCATCACGGTCATTCCAGCCCTTAGCAAGCGGCTTTTCTCGGGCGAATTATCCAAAAGTAAGCGCCTTAATATTCCGCCACTTGATGCGTTTGGGCGGTTGGTCCTTAGCATGTTTGTGGGCTTGGCAAGGCGTACCGTCGCCAATCGCGCATTTGCTATGTTGTGGGTTGGGGCCATCACTGCGGTCGCTATCGTTGGAACTGTGATCTTCCTGCCCCGATTGGATTACCTGCCAGAAGGCAACCGAAACCTGCTGTTAGGATTCCTGCTGCCGCCTGCGGGATACAATCTTGAAACCAATACCGGTATTGCGAAGACGTTCGAGGACGCGACCAGCCATCGGTGGGTTTCAGAAACTGGGCCGGAGCCCGGGCCGGACGGCTTGCCGAAAATGGAAGACTTCTACTTTGTAGCCTTCGGCGAACGCGTAATCGTATTAGCGCGGTCGGCTGAGCCGGAGCGCCTGAAGGAACTGCAAGCCCCGCTATTCCGCGAGGTTGCCAAGCATCCCGATATTATCGGCTTTTTCCGTCCGGCCAGCGTGTTCGGGCGCGGCATTGGCGGCGCACGCTCTATTGAAGTCGATGTGGTCGGCATTGAGCTGGAAGACGCGGTCGTGACAGCGAATAACGTGTTCCGGCGCGTTTCCCAGGTGTTTCCGCGTGCTGAGGGACATCAGGCCCGGCCATTACCAAGCCTAGAACTCGGAGCGCCTGAAGTTCGAGTTTATCCAGATAGGGTCCGCCTCGCTGATAATGGCGTCACGGCGCGGGAGCTGGGCCTTACTATTGATGCTTCGAATGACGGCCTCCGTATCCTGCAAACCACTGTCGGTTCTGAACGGCTTGATTTGAAGCTTAAGGGAAGAGAAGGGTCTGTGACGTCCACTCAGGATATTGGCGCATTGCCTGTCGTCGCCCGGAATGGCGTCATCGTGCCAGTCTCCAGCCTTGCGGATGTTCAGGTAACGACCGGGCCAGTGCAAATTCGGCACAAAGAGCGCAATCGCACGGTCACCATTGCATTGACGCCAGCGGACGCTATGCCGCTCGAAGTGGCGATTACGAAGGTCGAAAATGAAGTCCTGGCACCGCTTGAAGCAGAAGGCTTACCACCCGGCGTGGTGTTCCGTGTTTCCGGCACTGCGGATGAATTGGGCAAGGCCAAGCAGGCGCTGTCCTATGACCTACTCGTGGCCCTTGTGATCGTGTTTCTGGTGATGGCGATCCAGTTCGAAAGCTTCATCTATCCGCTGGTGATCTTGTTCTCCGTGCCTTTAGCGACAGCGGGTGCTGTGATGGCGCTGGCGGCGATCAATATCTTTGCGGGCATGGGCTTCGGGGCTATCCAAAATTTGGACATGCTTACCGTGCTTGGATTCGTAATCCTAATCGGCGTTGTCGTGAATAATGCGATACTGCTGGTTGACCAAACGATCCAGCATATACGCGATGACGGAATGCAACCGGGCGACGCTATTGCGGAGGCGACCAGCAACCGAATTCGTCCAATATTTATGTCCACGCTGACAAGCGTGATGGGCATGGCCCCACTGGTGTTATTCCCGGGCGCTGGGTCTGAATTATATCGCGGGCTGGGTGCAGTTGTGATCGGCGGATTGGCGCTTTCATCCGTTATGACTTTGGCGATTGTGCCGCCGCTGATGGGTATCGTACTAGCACCGATTGAGCGCCGCCGGATGAGCCGAGCGGTGGCAGATAATGATGATGATCCCGCATCAGGTGTTCGGGTAGCGGCAGAATAGGACTGAGCATGCAAGAAGCTGATTTTCTAGTCATCGGCGCTGGCGTTGCTGGTGCCTCTGTCGCCTATCGGTTGGCGGAACATGGGTCTGTCATTATGGCTGAGATGGAAAGCCAGCCCGGGTATCACACCTCTGGCAGGTCAGCTGCGCTCTACTCGAAGCGCTACAAGAACCCTGCCATTCGTGGTTTTGCAGCGGCGAGCGGCGCGTTTCTAGAAAATCCGCCGGAGGGGTTCGCATCAGCGCCACTGCTCAAACCACGCGGGCTCTTGATCATCGGGCGCGAGGATCAGGCGGATGCTGTTACGGATCAATTCACGCCAGACCAAATTCGGGATGGCGTCGCTGAAACTCTGACCGTCGATGATGCTGTGGACCTCGTGCCCTGCCTGAACCGGGATTACCTGGGCGCTGCGATGCTGGTACCTGCCGCGTCAGACATAGATGTGAATGGCTTGCACCGGGGTTTCCTCGCCGCGTCCAGCCGGGCCGGCGTGACGCTCATCACGGATGCATCCATCACGAAGCTCAGCCATATGGGAGGCAAGTGGACGGCAGAGACTCCGCAAGGCCAGATCATGGCCCGCGTCGTCATCAACGCTGCCGGGGCATGGGCCGACGATGTGGCGGCTGCATCAGGTTTGGGCGGCCTTGGGATCCAGCCGCTGCGTCGCACATGCCTGACGTTTGATCCACCTGCTGACTTGGACCCCGCACCCTGGCCAATGGCGATGGATGCGGAAGAAGAATTCTACTTCAAGCCGGAAGCGGGCCGCATTCTCGCCAGCCCATGTGACGAGCATCAAAGCCAGCCGACGGATGCCCAGCCAGAAGAAATTGACATCGCTCACGGTGTTGACCGTGTTGAACGGGCTACAAGCCTGAAAGTGTCCCGCATCACCCATAGCTGGGCAGGCCTTCGCTGCTTCATGCCAGACCGATTACCAGTTGTTGGCGCTGACCCACGCGCGGAAGGTTTTATTTGGCTGGCGGGCCTGGGGGGCTTTGGCATGATGACTTCAGAAGCATTGGGCCGGGCTGCAGCTGCAGTGGCTGTCCAAGCGTCCTTGCCAGCTGATATTGTGAGCGCCGGTGTAGAAGCCAGTGCCGTGGCGCCGGAGCGGTTCCTATCTTAGGCTTCCGCCGATGTAAGGGAGCAGACAATGACCATAGCAATTGATTGGCTTGACCATCTGGTGCTAACCGTTCGGGAAGTGGACGTTACATGCAGCTTTTATAGCCGCGTCCTTGGCATGGAGCGGCGTACATTCGGGGATAACCGGACGGCGCTCTATTTCGGTCGCCAGAAGCTCAATCTGCATGACGCGGCCAAACCTGTAGACCCAAACGTCCGCCATGCCGCACCCGGATCATCGGACCTTTGCTTCATCACCGAAACGCCGATGAATGATGTGATTGCGCATTTGGCCGCTGAAAGTGTTCCCATCATAACCGGTCCCGGTGAGCGAAGTGGGGCCACCGGAACGCTGCTCTCTGTCTACGTCTATGACCCAGATGAAAATTTGATTGAGATTGCGAACTTGTTGCCATGACAGATGCCGCGCGAAGCTCAGATGATCTGCTGTTCATTCAAATCGGCGGCACCATTGATAAGGACTACCCCGCTGTCGCAACCAATCACGGATATGAGTTTGAGATTGGCGCGCCTGCTTATCGTTCAGTGCTAGCCCGCGTAAAATTCCCTGCAGGCTGGGCCGAAAACACGCTCATGCAGATGGACAGCTTGGACATGCAGGATGCGCACCGTGCCGAAGTGCGGGCGGCTGTTGCGGCAGCGAGCCAGTCGCGGATTATAATTACCCATGGGACGGACACGATTGGCCAGACGGCGGCGGCACTCGCTGGGGTTGCCGACAAAACCATCGTGCTGACAGGTGCCATGTTGCCCGAAAAGTTCCGAGATTCTGACGCAGACTTCAATCTTGGCATGGCGATCGCGGCAGCCCGCCTCTCGCCGTCGGGCGTCTATATCGCCCTGAGCGGGACCGTTACGCCGGCCGCTTGATTGCTGCTATTTCGCTTTACCTTCAATGACCACGTCGATCAGCGCTGGGCCGTCCGTGGCGATTGCGCGGGCGAGGGCGGCAGTGAATTCTTCGGGCTCTGAAACTTGCTTCCCCGGAACGCCCAGGCCTGCCGCCATCTGAACAAAGCCGAAGTCAGGGCCAGTTAGGTCCATGTGGGTGTATCCACGATTGCTCTCCGCATCGAAGCGCCCGCGATAGACATCGATATTATGTTTCAGAATGCGATATTCGCGGTTCGACAGGATCACGAACACAAGGTTCAGATTGTGATGCGCCGCCGTCCAAAGCGCCTGGATGCTGTACATCGCGGACCCATCACCAGATACGCAAACGACTGGCCGGTCTGGGTTTGCAACAGAAACGCCGATGGCGCCTGCTAGGCCCTGGCCAATAGCCCCACCGCGACCGGCGTAAAAATCACCGGGGCCAGCAAAATCAATTGAGCGGGAAAAGTCGGTGCTGGCCGTGATCGCCTCCTCGACCATCACAACATTGTCTGGCAATGCTTCAGCCAGCGCTGCCATAGCGACTGACATCGGCATTGGCCGGCGTCCCGCGGCCCGGGCCATGCGGGCTTTCTGGGCTCCGCGGCTATCGGCTTGAGCGGCGGTCAATGCATCGACACGGGCCTTCGCTGCGGATGTATCCGGCTGCGCCAATTCCAGAAGGGCGCTGAGCGCCTGCTTGGGCGCAGAGATCACGCCGGAATTCAGAGTGTAATTGCGAGCCAACATCTGTGGCGATTGTTCTATCTGGAAGACATCCGCGCCATCAGGGAAGGGGCTGCCGGGCTCATACCATACGGGTTCAAAGAAGGGGCCGCCGATCAGCAGCACGCAGTCAGCATCGCCCAACATGGCTTTGATAGGGCCTGCCTCAAACGGCAATCCGCCGCGCATCAGCGGGTGACGGGTGTCGGCGATGGCTTGGGCATGCATGCCCTCGGTCCACACACTGGCGCCAAGCTTTTCAGCCAGTTGCAGCAATTCGCAATTCGCCCCAGCGCGCGCAACATCATCACCAGCGACGATGGCAGGAGACTTGGCGGCGGAGAGGGCCGCAGCGATATCAGCGAGCACAGCCATGTCGCCCGTGGGCGCTTGGTGCAACGGGCCAGATGTAACAGCAGCGTTTTCTGTCTCCTGCTCCATCACGTTGATAGGTAGGGCGACAAAGACGGGTCCTTTCGGCGCTTCATTGGCGACCTTGAAAGCACGGCGCATGACGTCCGCCATCTCGTCAGCCGTCTCAACTTGCACGGCCCACTTTGTGACCGGTGCAGCGATGGACACGAGGTCATGGCCAAGGACCGGACCTTGCAGGCGCATCCGCGTGTCCTGCTGGCCAGCAGTGATAATCACTGGCGCATTCGCCCGCATGGCGCTGTACATCATGCCAGCAGCATTGCCGAGGCCAGGTGCAACATGCAAGTTCGCAACAGCCGTTTTGCCGCTGGACTGCGCATAGAAGCTGGCCGCACCAACTGCAACAGCCTCATACAAGGCGACCACATATTCAATGTCCGGGTAGTCTGCCAAGTGATCAAGCAGCGGGCTTTCCGTAGTGCCGGGATTACCGAAAATTCGTTTTGCGTCGTGCAGCCTTAAGCTTTCCAGAAATACGTCGCGACCCCGCATAATGTGCTCCTTGTCAGGCATTGCTTTAAACTGCGAGCATAGCGCTGAGAAGAAAAGGCCGAAAGCCGTTGGAATGTTGAAGGAGAGCGACTATGTCAAACATCACTATTACGCCGTCAACGCTGCATATTGGGGCTGAAGTCAGCGGAGTCGATCTGCGCAAACCGTTGTCATCTGCGGACGCCAAAGCCATTTATCAGGCGTTCCTGGATTGGAAAGTGATCTTCTTCCGCGATCAGCCATTGGATCATGCTCAGCATGTGGCATTTGCGCGTTCGCTTGGCGATCCTACAATTGGCCATGCCGTGTTTGGCCATGTCGAGGATCATCCGGAAGTCTATTCGGTTGCGAAGCACCGAACGGCGCAGACCCATAGTACGGCCCGTATGCAGCGCGCATGGACCGGCTGGCATACCGATATCACGGCAGCGATTAACCCGCCGAAAGCCTCGATCCTGCGCGGCGTCACGATCCCGCCGTATGGCGGTGACACGTTCTGGACCAATTTGAATGCGGCCTATCAAGGCCTCTCTGAGACGATGCGCGGCATCGTCGATGGCCTGCGTGGCGTTCACCGGTTCCAACCGCCCGCCGGTGCAGTCAAGAACAACGCATATGATGAGAGCGTGAAGCGCCGCGAACTGGAGACAGAGCATCCGCTCGTCACCGTTCATCCCGAAACAGGACAACGACAGCTTTTTGTCAGCCCATCATTCCTGAAATCCATCGTCGGCATGCACCCGCGTGAGAGCCAGCAGATTCTGGAAATGCTTTGGGAGCACACAGTTCGCCCGGAATACACGGTGCGTTTCAAATGGAATGCTGGGGATATGGCGATTTGGGATAATCGGTCGACATCGCACCTCGCACCATCCGACATCTTCCAGAGTGATTTCGACCGCCAGCTGTACCGGATTACGCTGGTTGGCGAGACGCCTGTTGGTGTTGATGGTCAACCATCGAAGTCCATCAAAGGCCGTCCGATCCTGGCCGTTGAGACGGAGCTTGCGGAGGCTGGCGATTGAGCACGCTTTCGGCGGCTGAACAACGCGCAGCTAAGGCTGCACTAGATGGCTTCATGGAAGCGTTCAATGCTGAAGACGCTGAAGCCATCCGCACCCGCTGGTATCACTTTCCCCACGTCCGCTTTCATAGCGGCAAAGTGACAGTGATGGAGCGTCCGGAAGATTTCCATGCCTTGGTTTGGGACCGCAAAGGCCAATCCACAGACTGGGCGCGGACTGCTTGGGATTACGTTGAATTGATCGACGACGGACCAGAGAAAGCCCATTTCCGCGTGCAGTTTACGCGCTTCCGCGCAGATGGATCGGCCATTGGCAGCTACAAGTCACTTTATATCGTGACCTTCAAAGATGGACGCTGGGCGATCCAGGCACGGTCGAGCTGGGCAGCCTGATTGCTATTCCCGTTCATGACGGTTTACGCTTCGACCCATAAATCGAATCAGAGTTACGGAGGAAGGGTTTTAAATGGCTGATGACATGTTGGAGGGCAAAGTTGTCCTCGTAACCGGCGCAGGACGCGGTATTGGCGCGGAAGTTGCCAAGCTGGCTGCGGCGGAAGGCGCGAAGGTCGTTGTGAACGATCTTGGCGGCAATGTGGACGGCGGTGGCGCCGACTCTACACCCGCACAAGAGGTGGTCGCTGAGATTCAGAGCAATGGCGGCGAAGCGGTTGTAAACGGCGATAGCGTCGCTGATTTCCAGGCTGCCAAGCGCATGGTGCAGCAGGCGGTCGATGAGTTCGGCCAGATCGACGCTGTGATCAACGTTGCCGGCATACTGCGCGACGTGATTTTCCACAAGATGACTCAGGACGACTGGAATGCGGTTATCCAGGTGCATCTTAAAGGCACGTTCAATGTCAGCCGGGCGGCGGCAGATCACTTCCGCGCCCAGGAAGCTGGCTCGATGGTGCACTTCACCTCAACTTCAGGGCTGATTGGCAACTTTGGCCAGGCGAACTATGCGGCTGCGAAGCTCGGCATTATTGGCCTGTCGAAATCCATTGCGCTGGATATGGCGCGGTTTGGCGTGCGCTCTAATTGCATGTCGCCATTCGCGTGGAGTCGGATGATCGGGACTATCCCGTCAAACACGCCGGAACAACAGGAACGCTTAGCCAAAATCAAGCAGATGACGCCAGCTCAAATTGCGCCAATGTGCGTCTATCTGGTATCCGATGCGGCGAATGAGATGGGCGTCACGGCGCAGATTTTTGGTAGCCGTATGAATGAGCAGGTGTTGTTCGGACAGAACCGCCCCATCCGCTCCATTCATCGTGAAGAAGGCTGGACGCCACGTTCAATCCATGAGGAAGGGATGCCAGCACTTGTGCCGAGCTTCGTTCCCAATGATCGCTCAGCGGACATCTTCTGTTGGGACCCGATCTAAGGATCAGGCTCAATTCGGATAAAGTAGTAATTCAGGCATAAGAAGAGGATTTGGACCCATGGCAGACGGGGTTCTTCAAGACAAAGTAGTGCTGGTAAACGGTGCAGGCCGTGGCATCGGCGCTGAAATCGCCAAGCTGGCGGCGCGCGAAGGTGCGAAGGTCGTTGTGAATGATCTGGGTGCGGCTGTTGACGGCAAAAGCGATGCTGACATCGGCCCAGCGCAGCAGGTTGTTGCAGACATTGAAGCTGAAGGCGGCGAAGCTGTCGTCAATGGCGGCGATATCTCTAAATGGGATGATGCCCAGGAGATGGTGCAGCAAGCGGTCGATGCATTCGGCCAGATCGACGGCGTTGTGAACGTCGCCGGTATCCTGCGCGACGTTATCTTCCACAAGATGACTGAGGATGATTGGGATTCCGTCATCAACGTTCATCTGAACGGCTACTACAATGTGGCGCGGGCGGCGGCTGAACATTTCCGCAAGCAAGAATCTGGCGCGATGGTGCACTTCACCTCCACGTCCGGCCTTGTTGGCAATGTTGGGCAGGCTAACTATGCGGCGGCGAAACTGGGCATTGTCGGCCTATCGCAGTCGATTGCGCTAGATATGCAACGTTTTGGCGTTCGCTCAAACATCGTGTCGCCTTCAGCGTTCACCCGCATGATTGAGACGATCCCGATTAAGGGGCCTGAAGGTGAAGCGCGCCGCAAGCGCCAGGAAGCCATGACGCCCCAGAAGATCGCGGCGCCGACAGTGTATCTCTTGTCTGACCTTGCTAGCGAAGTGACGGGTCAGATTTTCTACGTCCGCTCCAATGAAATCATGCTGATGAGCAAAAACCGGCCTGTTCGCACCGTCCATCGCAGCGATGGTTGGACGCCTCAGAAAATCCATGAGCACGCGATGCTTGCGTTCAAGCCGCATTTCCTGGCGAATGACCGCTCTGCGGACTATTTTGTCTGGGACCCAGTGTAAGGCTCGCTTTGAATCAGAAAAACGTGACGACCGTTAAAGTGCCCCGCCTCTTCCGCAAGGAGGAGGCGGGATTATGTGTGATGGGTTGGCTTTGTTGCCTGCTCGTCTCCACGCTCATCGTTCTGTCCAGCCCAACGCGTGCTGCTGAGCCCGCCCGTGCGCACATTGGTTTCGGGCCAGATCACCCGCTTGCCCAAAGCGGCTGGCGAGCTTTCGGGGAGCGGTTAGATAAGACCAAAGGCGCGCCCAAGCTCAGCCTGTTTTTGAACGGCCCGCCGCCAAGCGATCCGGCAGCTATCGAATCCCTTGGCCGCAACGATTATGCCTTCGGTGCAGCAGCCCTTTCTGCATTCCCAACGGCGTTTCCCTATGCCGCGTTATTGGCAGCGCTCGGCCTTGCTGGCGGTGAAGATGAACTTGCTGCCGCTGCCGCTGCCACCGAATTACTGGCGTTAGATTGCGTTGCGTGCAGGCAGTCGTTTTTCCGTCGGCGCGTTGTGTTTCTGGGGGCTTATGGTGCGGCGCGCTATGTAATGCTGTCGCAGGAGCCGGCAAATACGGTAATGGCGTTCCGCAGCCTTTCTGCGCTGACGCCGGGGAGCGCATGGGATCGATTGATCCAACGACTAGGTGGTCGTGCGCATGAGGAAGATGGCGACCCGGGTGACCTTCTGGCAAAGGGTGTTATTACGGCTGCGATCGCAACGCCGATGGAATTGTCCGATCCAGATGTTCGGCACCACGCGCGCTATGCCCTGAAGGCACCATTTGGCGCTTATCGGGGCGGTGCGGCATTCTTGGGCTCTGCCGCATATTGGCAATCCCTCACACCAAATGAACGCCGGGCGGTGCTGACAGCGACAGCGGATGGGATCCTTGGTGTGGTCTGGGGTTATCAGAATATGGCGGACGCCGCTCTGCGTGCAGCCGCTGCGCGGGGGCTGCAAGTGGATGTTGCTACACCGCAACTTGATGAGGCGATCCGTGCCGCTATCGCCGCTGATAACAAGCTGGTAGCAGAAACTGCAGGCGAACGATTTGCCGTAGATGATGCTGAGCTTTTCCTAGACCGGTTCCTGCTGCTTTACGATAAGTTCGCTGTATTGCTCAGTTCGGCCCGGGACGCGCCAAGTGCTGCTGCTGTTCTCAAGCGGGAAATATTTGACCGCATTCCGGTTGAGACCTACGGCCTGACAAAAGGATGATCCATGAGCTTCGAGCGACCCTATGAGGGCATAAAAGTAGTCGATCTCTCACAAGGGATCGCTGGGCCATATTGCGCAATGCTGCTGGCGCAATGGGGGGCGGATGTCATTAAGGTCGAACCGCCGGTGGGCGACTGGACGCGTATTCTCGGTCCGCGCTATGGCGAGCACACGGCGTTCTCACTTATCGGCAATATTGGCAAGCGCTCGCTCTGCCTGGACCTGAAGCAAGACGAAGCGAAAGCCGCGCTGAGGCGGGTGCTGAAAGATGCAGATGTCTTTCTGGAAGGCTTCCGTCCAGGCGTGATTAACCGGCTGGGCTTCGGCTATGAGGTCGTAAAGGAGATCGCGCCAAGCGTGGTCTATGTTTCCATATCTGGTTACGGCCAGACAGGCCCGCTTAGCCGCCAACCGGCGATGGACCCCGTATTGCAAGCTTTCACTGGCTTCATGCATGCCAATCGTGGCGCAGATGGCGTGCCGCTGCGGACGCAGCCGATTGTTGTCGACATGACAACGTCAATGTTTGCGCATCAAGCTGTAGCGGCGGCACTCTACGCAAAACGCGATGATCCAAGCCCGCGCTTCCTCGATATCTCGCTGATGCAAGGGGCTGCGCATCTTCAAGGTGTTCGGATGACCAGCACCCTTCAGGAAGGCGAAGAGCCACCACCAGGATCAACCCCGGGCGGGGTATATCGGTGTTCCGATGGATATCTACAAGTTATTATTTTACAAGAACGTGACTGGATAAAATTCTGTGATGCCTTTGGTTTCGATGATTGGAAAGCGGAAGATAAATACCGAGCGAACGCAGGCCGTGTTGCAGATATCGATCTGATCAGCGCACGCATCATTCCCATCTTCAAAAGCAAGACGACTGCGGAATTGAACGCGTTATTCACTGAAAAAGGCCTCATGAATGAGGTGATCAATGATTACCTTGAGTTTGCTGACCACCCACATCCAAAGGCGACTGGCCTATTTGCCAAGCTTCCACAGCCAGGATATCCAGAACCGACGACGCTGTTGAATATTCCGGGCTTGCCAGCGCTGGAGCCAGGCATGGATCGAGCGAAAGCGCCTGTTATTGGGTCTGATACAGCAGCAATACTGGCCGAGAATGGCTTTACGGCAGACGAGGCTGCAGGACTTCTAGCGTCTGGTGCGGCCAAAGAAGCGACAGCCTGAAAAGAGCGAACGGAGATCCTTGACCATGTCACCACCTGAAATTCTGTTGGCGAATGCAGAGGATTTTGTGGGCCAGGAACTCGGCATCACGGACTGGACAGGCGTTGACCAAATGCAAGTGAATATCTTCGGCGAAGTGACCCGCTGGAGAACCTGGATGCACTGCGACCAGGAACGGTCTCGCGCTGAAAGCCCCTATGGCGACACCATCATGCGTGGCTTTTTCTATGTAAGCCTGCTGACCTACTTCAATGAACAAAAGGGCCTGAACCCGCCTGATGGCGACTACCATCTGAATTACGGACTCGACAAAGTCCGCATTCTCCGCCCAGTCACGATCGGTGGTGGCATCCGCTTGCGCAGCCGGATTACTTTGAAAAGCGTTGAAGACAAGGGCGAGGGCAAAAAGCTCTGCTCCACGGCCCATCTGATTGAGGTCGAAGGTTCAGATGAACCAGCGGCATATGCCGAGTTTCTGGCTTATTGGTACCCGAAGTCGAAATAGCTGGTTTCTTGGGTGAAACATTGGAATAAGTTTGACTTAGCAGAGCGTATTGCTACGGTAATAGGCTTGCGGCTTAGTCAGCTAATTCTGGTAAGCCGTTTGTTTTTATCCAAGGAAGGAATTTCAGGATGCAGGGAATCCGCGCCTATGCGGCGGTAGCGGTCGGTGTGGGCATGATGCTCACGACTGGCGCAGCTATCGCCGAAACGCCGAAATATGGCGGCCACTTCACCTATGTGGTGCCGGCCAAAGGCCCGCCAAGCTTTGATGCTCACCGTGAGACGACCTATGCGGTCATCCATCCGGTGCGCCCGTATTATTCCACGCTACTTCGGGTCAACCCGCAGAACCCAGCTGATCCAGCAGACTTTGTCTGCGATCTCTGCGTTGGCGACGTTCCCAATGGCACGAATGACGGCAAGACTTTCACCTTCAAACTCCATGAAGGCGTTAAGTTCCATGATGGCACCCCGCTGACATCTGCGGATGTAAAGGCCTCTTTTGACCGGATCATCTTCCCACCTAAAGGCGTTTCCAGCGCCAGGAAGAGCTTCTACAAGATGGTGGAATCGGTTGATGCGCCAGACGCGTCAACGGTCGTATTCCAGCTGAAATACGCCTCGACGTCGTTCATTCCGGCACTGGCTGCTCCGTATAACTTCATCTATTCCAAAGCTAAGCTAGACATAGACCAGCGCTGGTATGAGAAGAACATCCTGGGTTCCGGGCCGTTTGTCTTTAAGGAGTATCAGCCGGGCGCATTCATGACCGGTGAAAAGAACCCCGATTACTATCTGAACGGCCTACCATATCTGGACAAGATCACCGCGATCTTCGCCAATAAGGAATCGATTCAGGTTCAAGCGCTTCGTGGCAACCGCGCCAGCGCTCAGTTCCGTGGCTTCCCACCTAAAACCCGTGACGATCTGGTCCGCGCTCTAGGCGACAAAGCCAATGTGCAGGAAACGGATTGGAACTGCGTGCTGCTGGCTACGCCGAACCACACCCGTAAGCCGTTTGATGATGTTCGCGTTCGCCGTGCGCTGACCCTTGCGGTTGATCGTTGGGGTGGGTCCCAGTATTTGTCCAAGATCGCTATTGTTAAGACAGTTGGCGGCATCGTCTACCCGAATCACAGCCTTGCTGCGACCAAGGAAGAGCTGATGCAGATGGATGGTTACAAGGCAGATCTTGAAGCCTCCCGTGTAGAAGCACGCAAGCTGCTTGAAGAATCTGGCATGGATCTCTCCAAGACCTATGTCTTCAACAACCGCGGCGTTGATCAGCCTTATAAGGTTGTTGGCGTTTGGTTGATTGACCAGTGGCGCCAGATTGGCCTGAAGTTCGAACAGAAAGTTCAGCCAACCGGGCCATTCTACGCAACGTTGCGTGAATCCGGTGATTTTGACGTTTCGATTGACTTCAACTGCCAGTCCATCGTCAACCCACCAATCGATACGTCCAAGTATCTCTCGTCCGACGTAAACCCCGCTAACTATTCCCGCGTGGTCGATCGTAAGCTAGACGCGATGTACGAGGACATGCTGCTCGAATCCGATCCAGCTAAACAGCGGACCAAAATGCGCGCCTATGAGAAATATATTCTCCACGATCAGGTTACGCAGATGATTACGCTTTGGTGGCGCCGGACGACTGTCCACCGCTCCCACTTCAAGGGCTGGAAAGTCAGCCCGAGCCATTACTTGGGCCAAGCGCTCGATACGGTATGGCTTGATCCTGACGCGGACAAGTAAGTCGCCGAAGGTCTAACGACTATGATGCGCCCGCGGATCGTATTTGCGATCCGCGGGCGTTCAATCTTTCTAAATGCTTAAAATAATGTGGCCCGGCATGTCGCGAAGGGCCCAGCTTATTAGAGAAACCGATGCATAAGTATCTGGTCAAACGCGTGTTAATGATGGTGCCAACGCTGGTCGGTGCCGCTATTCTTGTATTCACTTTGATGCATATGATTCCAGGCGACATTTGTGCGCTACGGTATGCAGGCACAGGCGGTTCATTTGACGCCGGCCTGATTGAAATTTGCCGCGATGAGTTGGGCCTTAATCGGCCGCTCTATATTCAGTTTTTTAGTTGGCTTGGAGGGTTTTTCGTAGGTGACTTTGGCGAGTCTATGTGGACCGGCCGCGCCATCTCAGAAGAAATTGGCGTCCGCGCCGTGCTGTCACTACAAGTCGCAATCATGGCGACGATTGTAAGCGTCATTATCGCGATCCCACTCGGTACGATTTCTGCTATTCGCCAGAACACCTGGATCGACTACGTCGTCCGGTGCTTCTCCATCGCAGGCATCGCAATGCCGTCCTTCTGGCTTGGCATTCTTATCATGTTGGGCCTGTTGTGGACAACGCAGCACTGGTTCGGGCAAGCCTGGATCCCGCCAATCCAATACGTCTCTCCGCTTAAGGACCCGATTGGCAATCTAACGCAGTTGATCTGGCCGGCGCTCGCAACTGGCTATCGATATTCGGCAGTCGCAACTCGTATGACGCGCTCAGCGCTGCTTGAAGTGCTGCGGGAGGATTACATCCGCACCGCCCGCGCGAAGGGCGTTATCGAGAAGCTGGTGGTCAACCGCCATGCTCTCAAGAACTCCATGCTTCCCGTGGTAACCGTTATCGGTATTGAGTTTGCGTTCCTGATGGGCGGCCTGGTAGTCACGGAGCAGGTTTTCAATCTGAACGGGCTTGGCAAGCTGTTTGTTGATAGCGTTACCAACCATGATTATGCGTTGACACAAGCGCTGGTGATGCTGGTGGCGTTCATCTTTGTGATGATGAACATCGTCATTGATCTCATATATGCGTGGCTTGATCCGCGGATTCGGTACAGTTAGGGGCCTGCAAATGAACACCGCAACCACGACTGCCGATGCACCAAAGCAGCGCACATTCCTGCAGAAGGTGCTCCGTATGGCGCGGCGCCAACCACTTGGCGCTGGGTCGGCCGTTTTTATCTTGGTCATGCTGTTCATCGCTCTGTTCGCAGATGTCGTCGCACCGCAAGATCCGTTGGATATGAACTTCGCAGATCAGCTGATTGGCCCCAACCTGACCTACCTTTTGGGCACTGATGAACTTGGCCGGGATATCTTCTCCCGCATCATCTACGGCTCCCGTACGGCGCTGCAGATTGGCTTTATTTCAGCATTCGTCGGTGCAACGCTTGGGCTGGTGCTTGGTGTGACCAGCGCCTATCTCGGCGGATGGTTTGACCTTGTCTTTCAGCGGATCATGGACGTATTCATGGCATTCCCGCTGATTATTATGGCGCTTGCTATTGTGTCCGTGTTTGGTTCTGGCACCTGGAACGTGATCATCGCGATCACCATTCCATTCATCCCCAAATGCGCCCGCGTTGTGCGGTCCAGTGCATTGGCATTGCGGGACATTCCCTATGTCGATGCTGCGCGTGCGTCAGGCTTCAGCCATACCCGGATTGTGCTGGTCCATATGGTTCCCAACGTGATGGCGCCATATCTGATCATGGTCACAAGTTTTGTCGGTCAGGCCATCCTGCTTGAGGCTTCGCTCTCATATCTAGGCCTTGGCGTTCAGGAGCCTACGGCGGCGTGGGGGCTTATGCTCCGTGGCGGTGCTGAACAGTTCTTTGAATCAGCACCTTGGGTTGCGATCTTCCCAGGCCTCGCTATTACACTTGCAGTGTTCGCATTCAACCTCTTCGGTGATGCGCTTCGTGATGCGCTCGATCCGAAACTGCGCTCAATGTAGTCTAGCATGAGCGGATTACTGACAGGCCCTGATGGCCGGGACCGTTGCCTCTGGTGTGGCGACGACCCCGAATACCAGCGCTACCACGATGAAGAATGGGGCGTCGTCCAGCGGGATGATCGCGTGCTGTTTGAGAAGCTATGCCTGGAAGGTTTTCAGGCAGGCCTGTCCTGGATCACAATTTTGCGGAAGCGCGATAACTTCCGGGAGGCGTTCGCCAATTTTGATCCTGTGAAGATCGCAGAGTTTGATCAGGTTGATATCGACCGTTTGATGGCGGATAGCGGCATCGTCCGGAACCGGCTGAAGATCGAGTCCACCATCTCCAATGCCCAAGCCTGGCTGAATTTGATGGATGAAGAACCAGGCGGTTTCTCAAAATTCGTATGGGATGCAGTTGATGGTGAGACGCTAGTCAACCAGCCGCAGTCTATGGCGGATGTGCCCGGTAAGACGTCCGCCGCCGAACTGCTTTCAAAGCGGTTGAAGAAGGCGGGATTCCGGTTCGTCGGCCCAACGATCTGCTACGCGTTCATGCAGTCCATGGGTCTTGTGGATGACCACATATTTGGCTGCTGGAAAAAGGGTAGCTAAGCCTCCAGCCCTAAATGCCCGCTGGCCAATTTGGCTCCAATCACCATCGCCCGAAGCTTCGCCCAGACCACGCTTGGTGCCACGCGGCCCATTGGGGCAGATGTATCGAACTCGCAATCTGTGGAGGCTGTGATGCGGGCGGGGTCATCTATCGCGCGGGCAACAAGTTCCAGCCTGTCCGCAACCACTTCCTCATGCTCGACAAAGTTCGTGAGTGGATCAATGACGCCTGCCGTAATCGTCTGTTCGGGCGCTGGCGGAGAAGCCTTTAAAACGCGCCATTCATGGGCATGTCGAGGGTTGGCGAATGGCAGTACGAAGCTGCCGACCGGTGCTTGCTTCACAATTGGCCACAAGTAGGCCAGCGCTGTGTCCTGGTCGTGCGGTGCCTCGTAATTACCCCAGTACAGATGCAAGCGAATACGCTCTTTCGGCAGGCACTCAATGCCTTTGGCGATTGCAGCTATCGCGCGCTCCACGAATTTAAGGTGCGCTTTGGGCTGGCCCGCATATATTACATGGCCTTCAAGCCCAAGTTCCGGGCAATCGAGCTGGAGCATATGGTCATTGCGAAGGATGGTTTCGTATTCAACGCGGAGTGCGGCTGCGAGCGCATCCAGATAGGCCTCCTCACTGTCATAATACTTATTCTTAAGCGCCGCTGCGACGATGCCCGGGGAGGGGGGTAGGAATGTCGCTGCAAATTGATGGCCACCGGTCTTCAATGCCGAAGCGAAATCTGCGCATTCTTCCTCGCAAGCCTCTGAGTGTTCATGGGCGATGGCGAAGGTAGAGAAAGAACGCTTCCCGCTGCTACTCGCCATTATTGGCGATATCCACACCTGCATCTGCCTGTGATTGAAGGATGCCTGTCAGTGCTGCTTTGCCAGCTTCTGCCAATTCAACAGGATCAACGTGCCCTACCTATGAATTCCGCGCATACAGGCCTGTTAGTGCTAATGGGCGTGGCAGGCCGCCAGCGTGCGTTGTCAGGATGTGGGTCATGCGGGGGTCCAGGCGTCATCTAGGAAAGTCAGCCAGTTTTCTCCCATAACATTTCGGATCAGGCTATCATCCCATCCGCGCTGCTGCATAGCCTGGATCAGGTTTGGGTATTCAGACATGCCATCCAACCCCTTCGGGTTGGCAGGCCGGGTGCCTTTCATTGGGCCCGCGACACCAGCGCCTGTGCCTTTGTCACGCCGCAGCCACTCAAAGAAATCTGCCCCATAGCCTTGGGTAAAATCAGTGCCGAGGCCGACCCGTTCTGGGCCTAGAAGGTTCAGCACATATTCCAGCGTGTCCAGACAATCATCCAAGTCCGAATCATCGCCTTTGGGCAGGAACGGCGCATACAGGGCGACACCAACAAACCCGCCCGTGCCATTAATGCGTTTCAGCATATCGTCAGGCTTATTGCGTGGATGATCTTTCATCCCTGCTGGTGCCACATGGGTATATGCGACGGGCCGCTTGGAGACCTCCGCTGCATCTTTCGAGGTTTGCGGGCCGACATGGGAGAGATCAATCAGGATGCCCGCTTCATTCAGCAACGCCACCAGCCGCTTGCCATAATCCGATAGGCCAGGGTCCGTTGATTCCCAGCACCCGGCACCAGCTAGGTTCTGCGTGTTGTAGGTCATCTGGATGGTGCGCACGCCAACATCCTGGAATAGCCATACGCGGTCCAGGTCGTCCTCAATCGGCCAACTATTCTGGAACCCAAGGGCGATGCCTGTCTTGCCTGCAGCTTTGGCGTCTCGGATATCCTGGGCGGTTCGGGCTTGGACAATCAGATCTGCGTTGTCTTTGAACATACGCTTCCAGCCGGCGATGTTGCCCATGGTCGCTTCGAAGCCTTCCCATACGGCGCAGGTGCAGTTGGCACCGGCAAGGCCGCCAGCATTCATTTCCTCGAAAACGGGGCGACCCCAGTTTGAGATGATAAGACCGTCAAAGATTGTGAAGTCATGCGCCATGGGATTGTCCGCTTAGTTGGTGTTGGAGGCGGCATCCTGGCACAGAATGGCGGGCAGCGTTAATCCACTGTTTCAACGTAATCGAGTGGTAGGGCGGTCGTGACTTTCATCCGCTCCATCGCAAAGGCGGATGAAACGTCATAGATCTCGACGATGCTGATCAAGCGCCGATAGATGCGGTCATATCCGGCGATATCTGGGGCTACGATTTTCAAGAGGTAATCGATGTCGCCGCTCATCCGGTAGACCTCGACAATTTCCGGCAATCTGCTCACGCCATCAGCAAACTTCTCCAACCAATCTGGTTCATGGCGATTGGTGCGGATAGAAACAAACACGGTGACGGGTAGGCCCAGCGCATCTGCGTCAAGTAAGGCGACGCGTTTGTGGATGATGCCGGACCGTTGCAGCTTCTGTATCCGCTTCCAGCATGGCGTTTGCGACAGGCCGACTTGCTCAGCAATGGCAGCGACAGAAAGTGTTGAGTCTCTCTGGATTAGCCTCAGAATGCGTTTATCAATGCTGTCCATAATCTTAAAATAATCCATATGGGAGAATAATATTCTATGACATTGGCATTTTACTGGAAAGTTTGAAATGTTTTCTCATGTGTGGTGCGTATAGTTTACTGAAATTTAGAAAGTACTGGAGACGCGCTATGGCTAACCCGTTCACCGATCACCCTTCTGACGTAGGCGAGGGCTACTTTGAGCACATGGGCCAAGCGATGTCGTTTGCCATACCAATGTTTGTCGGTGCTTGCGCATGTTTGATCCATGCATTTTTCCCGTTTCTCTGCCTGAAGACAGGCAGTGGAATCGTCACGAAATTGCATGGCCGCATGGCCACGCACCGGGTCAAGCCAGAGAACGAAGCCCTCGTGGCGCCGGTGGAATAGTTAGTTTCCAATTGCCTTTATGACCGGCAGGCTGCCTCGGTCGCCGGATGCGGACCAACCGGTGATAATGCCGGAGAACATGCCTGCACCTCCGCCAGCACGAACGATCAAGAGGCCGCCTTCGCGGAACTTGGATGCGCTTGTGCCACGTCGGCTTTCTGGCAGACCCTCTGTGATGCCGCCTTCGCCCTGAATCAAAGCGTCCGCAGGGCCGGTCATAAGGTCCATCAGCCGTTTCATCAGGTCAGTCTTGCTCCACCCGGCAGCCTTAAAGGTGCGCTCATGTTCCGGGCAAACGACTAAGATCGCGTCCGCCGCTGGCCAAAGCTTCGGATGGTTCATGGCCTTCAAGCATTCAGCGATTGAACGCGCGAGGCTTTCTGGGTCGCGGGATTTTTGGTCGACGACGCCCTGAAGGCCATATCCAGCAAAGACTGTGACGGTGTTGTCGCCTTCGTTGAAGCCAAAGTCCGTTGAAAGTGGCCGCCAGAATGATCCGGCCTCATCCTCCGCAAAGCAGTAGCTGAGCTTGCCGGGATTGCCGAGAGCAGCACGGTCTATGCTGCCTGGCTTCCCGCCACCAACATTGCGGATGATGAGTTGCACAGCGCGCCCGATCGTCAGGTTCGCGCGATTGCCTTGGCCGAGCGCATTATGCTTCCCGTTCATCCCAATCCGCTGAGCAATTGGGCCATTCACCACAAACACTGGCCCCACATACATTGTCGTCGCCAGCACGCCGTGCATGTTGAACGCTGGGTCAAGCGTCGCGTCGAGCGCCGCTAGCACCACTGGGAAATATTCTGGTTTGCATCCGGCCATCACCGCATTGATGGCGGCTTTTTCGACGGTGCATGGGTCAAGGTTCGGCGGCACGATGCCGAGTACTTCCTGGGAATCCCGGCTGGTTCCTTCCAGCATTGCTAGCACGCGGGATTCTGTTGGTGGCACGACGGGCAGGCCGTCTGACCAGTCGCGAGCAAAGGCGGCTTCTATATCGTCTTCTTTACCACCAAGTGCTACGGATCTGGCTTTCAGGCCGGTTTCGCCGTGGCGGATTTTCAGCATGCGTAAGGCCGCGGGCTCAACATTGGCGGCACCACAGCCTGGGCGGATCGGCGGTAGGCCTTCACCGACGGATTCGCCTGCGACCCGGCTCCACTCTGCTATGTCCCAACCATATGTCCGGTCTGTCTCCTTGCCATTCTGAACGCGGATCAGTGTCGGCACGATTTCCACATCCAGATTGTAGGATGCCGCCAGTTCCCGGTCATCAATGACCTTGGAGACTTGTTCCGGGAACGTCGGATCATCCTGGCTGTAAACATCAACCTGTCCGGTCTGCTGCAGGGTCGCCAATACGGGGCCGGCCAATTCGCAGGTTGGGCAATCGCGCTTCACGATGGCAATCAGGCCATTGCCTGTAGCGGCAAGTACGTTGGTTGGATTGGGCATTTGCTGCACTCACATAATCAGGGCGTAATGAGGGTTTGTCTCTTATGATCGCCGAAACCATAGCCAAAAGGATAGCCCCTTGATCAAGCGTATTTCATTTCTGACCCGCAAAGACGGCACTACGCATGAGGACTTCGTCCGCCATTGGTTTGAAATCCACGGCCCGCTGGCACGCGGCATCCCGGGTCTGCGCCGTTATGTGCAAAGTCATATTGTTGGGCAGGCGAGCCGTGCTGATATCGCGGGGTCCGATATCGCTATCGATGGCATTGCCGAGCTTTGGTACGACGATGCAGTGACTATGGATCAAGCAATCCAGTCTGATCAGGCAAAACGCCTGTTTGCAGACGGTGCGGAGTTCATTGGTGCCATCAAAACATTCGTCGTCGAAGAGAAGGTGATTATTGACGACTAATTGGGCCTGCGGGTTGCTGAATCTGTCAGCGTGCGCTGCAGCGCATCGCGCCATCCGACCAACAGGCGTTTACGGTCCGCCTCATCCATCTGTGGTTCAAAGCGGCGGTCGGCTTGCCACCGTTGGCCTGCATCCTCAAGGCTTTCGAACGCGCCAGCAGCCAAGCCTGCAAGCATTGCAGCCCCCCAAGCGGTGGTCTCAGTCACCTTTGGTCGCTCCACGGGGATCGCCAGGATGTTGCTCAAAAACTGCATCGCCCAGTCATTGCGTGTCACACCGCCATCGACGCGCAGTGCCGAGATGTTTGCGCCATCGCCGCTAATGGCATCGAGCAGGTCTACTGTTTGGTAGCCAACGGCTTCCACTGCAGCTCGCGCCAGTTGTTCTGGGCCGGTATCGCGCGCCAGGCCAAAGATCGCGCCCCGGGCTTCGGCATCCCACCAGGGCGCCCCGAGGCCAGCGAAAGCTGGAACCATGTAGACGCCTTGATTGCTGGCGAGCGACTTCGTCATGGCTTCGGCTTCCAGGGCTGACCGGACAACCTTTAGGCCATCGCGCAGCCATTGGACGGCAGCGCCCGCTGCAAATATTGAACCCTCCAGCGCGTATGTCGTCTCACCGTTGGTCCTGTATGCGATTGTGCCAAGCAAGCGGTTCTGGCTCGTCTGCAACGTTTTGCCCGTGTTCACCAGGGCAAAGCAGCCTGTACCATAGGTGCTTTTAACATCGCCAGGGGCGAAGCAGGCCTGGCCAACAGTTGCCGCCTGTTGGTCGCCCGCTATGCCTAGGATCGGTAGTTCGGCTCCAATTGCAGACTGATCCGTCCGGCCAAAGTCACCAGCGCTGTCGCGGACTTCTGGAAGCATGCCCATTGGCACGTTGAATATCCTGCACAGGGCCTCATCCCAACAGCCTTCGCGGATGTTATAGAGGGACGTGCGAGCGGCATTGGTTGCGTCTGTTGCATGAACATTGCCTGCCGTCAGCTGCCAAAGCAGCCAGCTATCAATTGTGCCGAATGCAAGGTCGCCGGCATCAGCCTTAGTGCGAGCACCCGATGTATTGTCCAGAATCCAGGCAATCTTTGTGGCTGAAAAATAAGGGTCCAGCACGAGGCCGGTTTTTTCAGTCACCTCCGCCTCGTGGCCCGCTTTGGTGAGGTTGCGGCATTGGTCTGCGGTTCGGCGGTCCTGCCAGACAATCGCATTGGCAATTGGGCGACCGGACGCGCGCTCCCAAATGACCACGGTTTCCCGTTGGTTGGTCAGGCCAATCGGAACCGGCTGCTGACCCAAGCTGGCGAGCACGGCACGGATACAATGCTGCGTTTCCAGCCAGATTTCCTCGGCGTCATGCTCAACCCAGCCAGGGTTTGGGTAAATTTGCGTGAATTCGCGCTGGCTCTCACTGATAACCGTGCCGGTTAGGTCAAAAGCCAGGGCGCGGGTTGATGTCGTGCCAGCGTCGATGGCAAGCAATGTCGTCATGGTTAGATTCTCCAATGCTTAACCCTGCAATAGCCTTTGCCAATCAGCAAGATTCTTCCAACATCCTTTGCTATAATGCTGGTTATGAAAGCACTTCGACCGTTAAGCCTGTTTGGAATCTGCCTTGCTGTCCTTCTCAGCACGATCTCTGCTCATGCTTGTAAGAATCCACCGCAGCCGCCGCTCAGAACGGAGCAGTTGACGCTAGAGACTTTACGTGGCGTTACGGAATTCACCGTCGAACTGGCAGTGTCTGCGGAAGAAAAGGCCTGCGGGCTGATGAAACGGCCACGGCTTGCAGCTTTCGAAGGCATGCTTTTTCGCCAGGTGCCAGCTGGCCCCGCATATTTTTGGATGAAGAATACGCCTGCACCGCTCGATATGATTTTCATCGATGCAGAAGGCCGCATCATTCATGTCATTGAGCACACGACCCCCTACTCAACGACGGCACGCGGTACAGATTTGCCAACGACCGGGATTTTAGAGCTGCGGGCTGGAATTGCCAGCCGTTTCGCGATTGAGCTTGGCGACCGCGTGACCCATCGTTGGTTCAAGCCCTAAAAATAGTAATTTTAGCTTAAGATCAGCAAAGTTACGGCTATAAATCTTTCCAATTTTTGAATGCGGCCGACCGTTAGGGCAAGTTCGCGATGCTGGCAGCAGCCGCCAGAAACACAATCACAGAAAGCTCCAAGCCAAGCCGCAGCGTCGTCGTTTTACGGGCCTTGGATTTTGACTCGCCGTGCATCGTCTGTAATCCAGGGTTTGGTCGTTTGCATAGGCGCAATGACGTTCGACAGGTTCTTGGATTATTTATTACCTGTGCACAAACTACCCCAACTTTTTCCACCGAAAGGGTGCATTGGTTACTAACCGTCGCGGGGCCGAACTTTGAAACAGAATGCTAACGGCGCTGCTAAAGCAGGCATAATCGTAAGTAGGTGAAAGGCATTCAGATAGCCGATCATCGCAGCTTCCCGGCGTACTTGTTCGCCAGCAAGGTGCTGAAATGTCCGGCTTGTTATTTCGCCGAACTGTGCGATCCAGGGTGCCAGGCGTCCACCATCAAACGGCGTTACCAAGCTTGAAAGATTGGCATAGGCACCGGCGCTCGATTGCACAAAAATGACCAGTGTGATCGAAATAAAGATACTGCTGCCAAGCATTCGGAGCAGGCTGAAAATCGCATTGCCTTGGGTTAAGAGCCGTGGCTCCAGCGTTGAAAACGCCAATACAGCCATGGGCGTGTAGGCTAAGCCAAAACCAAAACCATGAATGATATTGGTCCAAATGACATCGGCTGATGTCATGTTCATATCCAGCTGGCCCATCCAAACACCAGCGCCGGCCTGGATGAGAAGCCCCGCAGCCAAAGTGGCGCGCGGATTGCGACGTGTGCACTGTGCTACGATAAAGAAGCTCAAGAAATTGCCGACACCACGGGTGGCGATCAAATAGCCAACGATAGAGTCCGGGTATCCGCGCAGGTCCTGCAGCAGGGACGGAAACAGGACCATCGGCGTGTATTGCAGCATGCCCATGATCAGCGCGAAGCCAACGCCGAGTACCAGATTCCTGTCTTTGAAAGTGGCTGCCTCAAACAGGGGTGCCTTCGCGAAACTCGCGTGGACTAGGAAGAAGTAGATGCATGCGGCGGCCAGCGACGCCTCAATGATGATTTCGGTCGAGTGGAACCAATCCAGCCGTTGCCCCCGATCGAACACTAATTGCATCGAGCTGACGGCAACAGCTATGAGTATGAATCCGATAAAATCGAACGGTTTACCAATGCCTTGCTCTTCATTTTTTAGAGACAGAATGATTGGAACGCAGGCCGCCAAGCCAAGCGGAACCATCATGAAAAACGCCCAGCGCCAATCCAATGCATCTGCGACCATGCCACCGAAGGTCGGGCCTAAGATTGGCCCCATAACGCCACCGATACCCCACATCATCAGTGCCATCGGATGCTGTTTTCGGTGGAATCGCGCCAAGATGATGGACTGACCGAGCGGGAAGATTGGTGCGCCAAATGCACCTTGGATCACCCGGAAAACTAACAGTGTTTCTAGCGTATCCGCGAACCCACATGCAGCGGAAGCTAAAGTGAAGCCGATAACGGAACCCAGCATTAGCTTGCGCCAGCCAAGCTTGGATGCCAGCCAACCCGTCAGCGGCGTGGCTGCAGCTGTGGCGACGAGGTTTAGCGTGAGGACCCAGGCGATCTGGTCTGTTGTAGCAGAAAGGGCCCCCTTCATCTGCGGTAGGATCACCGTGACGCTGGTGACCGTCGCGCCGAATAGCACTGTGCAGAGCTGCACTGTAAGCAGCGTCAGCCATTGCTTCGGCGTGATCTTTCTGGCCATCGCGAACTGGGTGTGCTGCGTCTTGTTGTTGAACTAGAAAATTGGAAGTGCAGGGTAAGCTACTGTTGAATCTATTATTTCATTGCGCACCTTGAAGCGATTCATCGAGACGTTGGCCGCTGCAACTGGCTTATTCCACCAACGCGAAGCTTCCCAGACCGAGAGGTCAGCATAGCGGGTTAGTAGCAGGGTTTTTGACGCGGGAGGCTGGGTATCGAGGCTTTTCCAGAAACCGCAGATGTTAACGTCGAAAACTGATTCCATGTTCGGCCACGCGGCGTTGGAGAGGTCGCAGAAGTCCTGCCATTCGGCCTCCGCCACATCGAACCACCGGAATACATATACGCCTTCATATACTGGTGCGGCGTCAGTGAGTGGACGCACCATAGCCTTGAGCAGAGTGCATTCTGCATCCGCTATAGGTGTTGCAGCTTTGGCTGCTGCCACACTGGCCCAGCTTGTAACGGCAATGCCTTCGTCTCTCGCTAAGCCAAGCCCCACAACGCTGCGCCAGCATCCAAAGAGCTTGCCGCCACTGGCTTTTGCTCGTTCGGAAAACCGCTCACGGGCAGCCTCGGGCACCGATTGCAGTGCACGGGGTGCCGTCTTGAAGCGACAATATTCATAGATTGGGTTCATTAGGGGTTCTCATCTGCTGTGGACATTCTGCAATCTTGCACGATACGCTGTGCGTAAGTCCGGTCAACAACCCGAACAACGGACACTGCAGAAAATGCCAAAGTCAGACTTATATGCCGGTATCGGCTTGATGATGTTTGGGCTCATCACGTTATTCGTGTTGATCCCTACACAAACGAGCGATGGCGGGGATGCATCGATTTCGCCAGCCTTGCTGCCGCAGATTTGCGCGATATGCATTACAGGCCTAGCTGTCCTCTTAACAATGCAAGCCGCGGGCAAGCTCAAACGCGGAAAGGTGGCGGGGCAGGCGGTGCCGAAAACGGAATGGATTTCATCAGCTGCTGTTATTGCAGCGGTTGGCGTTGCTGTGTTGCTCTTCAAATATGTGAACCCGGCAGTTGCGGCTGGGCTGCTGGTTCTAGGCCTTATGCTCTACATGGGTGAGCGGCGCATTTATTTCCTGATCGGCATTCCAGCTTTTCTCCTCATCGGCGCATGGCTCCTGTTCTACCAGGTGCTCGGCACGGCGATTGGGTGAACGGGCATGCTTGATGAACTCTATTCGGTCGCCGGTTCGGCTTTCGCCATTGGTAATCTTGCGTGGATCCTGTTTGGGGTCACACTTGGATATCTGGTTGGTGCCTTGCCAGGGTTGGGCAAGGGCACGGCGACAGCTGTTGCGATCCCGCTAACGTTCTATTTGGAACCGCTATCCGCCATTGCATTTCTTGTCGGCATTTCTAAAGGATCAACAGCGGGCAGCGCTGTATCTGCAATCTTGCTCAATACGCCGGGTGAACCGTCGTCAACGCCGACAGCCATGGCCGGGTATCCTCTGGCGCGTGCAGGTAAGGCGCAGAAAGCCCTGAAAATGGGGTTATTCGCATCCGTATTGGGTGACCTGTTCTCGACTGTCGTTCTAATTTTGGTAGCGCAAGAACTAGCCGAATATGCGCTTGGCATCGGCCCGGTTGAACTAACGGCCATCCTGGCTTTCTCCATGGTGTTTATTGCGGGACTTTCCGGGCGGTCCATGATCAAAGGCCTGATCGCCGGGCTTTTTGGTATCCTGATTTCCTGTATGGGACTGGAGATTGAGACCGGATCGCCACGGCTGACATTCGGATTGCTCGAGCTTTACGATGGCCTGCCGCTTATACCTGTTGCCATTGGCATGCTGGCACTGTCTGAGATGATGATCCAGATCGGCCAAAGGCAGCGTCTGTCGGATGAAGCAGACTTGCTGAAAGGCTCAACCAATCGGGAAGACCAGATTGTCACACTGGCGGATTGGAAAAACTGTATCCGCCCCATTGTTCGCGGCTCACTGATTGGCACGGTCGTTGGTATTTTGCCCGGTCTCGGGGCGAGTGTCGGCTCCTTCCTGTCATATGGTGCAGAACGGCGCGCTTCTGGGCGAGGTGCGGATTTTGAGGAGTCCGGTGCCATTGAAGGCGTGGCGGCGGCTGAAAGCGCTGATAATGCGGTCGTTCCGGCCAGCCTTGTGCCGTTGTTTGCGATTGGCATTCCAGGGAGTGTGATCGCGGCTATTCTGATCGGCGCATTCACCATTCAGGGCATCACACCTGGGCCATTGCTTTTCCTGGAGAACAAGGACCTGATCCTTGGCGTTTATGTCTCGATGCTGGCAGCTAGCGTCATGCTCCTATTTATCGGCTACTTTGGGCAGAATATGTTCGCACGGATCGTGCGGATATCACCCGCGCTGATTATGCCGATCGTGGTATTCCTGTGCTGCATTGGTGCCTATCTGCAAGGCGGTGGTACGTTTGGCATCGGAGTGATGATCGCGTTCGGAATCATCGGCTTCTTTTCCAAGAAGTATGATTTCTCGTTTGTAACATTCCTGATCGGCTTTGTGATCGGACCTTCGTTTGAGCTATCGCTGCGCCAGTCACTAGGTTTGGTGACAGACCTGCCAGAATTGCTAGACCATCCTGTCGCCATCGTGTTTGCTGTGCTCGCTGTCGTTGGCGTATGGCGCCTGTCAGTGCTGCAGCGCAAGCAAATGGCCGAAATGGCCAAGGCAGAAACCAACTAAGACAACAATAAACCGATCAAAGGAGAAGTTTAAAAATGAAACATGTTTTTAAAGGCTTTGCGGCTGCTGTCGCAATGACGGCAGCGGGCGCTATCGCTGCCGGTTCAACCATGGCTGACACGAGTTGGCCAACTAAGCCAATCACTATGTTGATCGGCTACAAGGCAGGCGGCGGCACGGACACGAAAGGCCGTGTGCTTTCCAAAATTCTGGCCCGTGAACTTGGCCAACAGGTCAACGTGATCAACCGCCCAGGCGGCGGTCAGGCCGTCGCGCTGGAGAGCTTCAAGAGCAGCGGAACTGATGGTGACACGTTCTTCTTTGGCGCTGTCACTGGCATCACGCTGAACCCGCAGATCAATTCTGCGCTGAAATTCACCAACCAAGACTATGTCTATGCAGGTGCTTTGACAGAGTTCCAGGTCTCTATGGTCGCGCCGCAAGATCGCCCGTATGACGACATGGCTGGGCTTGTGAAGTTCGCGAAGGAAAAGGGCGGCATCAAGTATGCGTCGCTCAGCCCAGGCGCAAAAATCATTATGCAGGCCATTGCCAAGCAGGAAGGCATCAACGTCGATTACATCCCGACCAAAGGTGGTCGTGGCATGGTACAGCTGGTGCTGTCTAAACAGGTTGACTTCGCCTATTCCGGCGGCATCCAGTCGCGATATCCGGGTAAGATCAAAACGCTGGCAGCCGTATCCTCCAAGCGCCTTGGCAACTATCCCAATACGCCAACGCTGGATGAGCTTGGCTACAAAGGCGTAGCAATGGATGCGCCAACCGTTGTCGCATTCCCCAAGGGCACGGATGCAGCGATTATCGCCAAGATGGAGGCAGCTCTGAAGGCAGCTTCTATGGACCCTGCAATGAAGAAAATCAGCGATGCGATCAAAATGCCGATTGTTTACCTGAACGCTAAGGACGCGAGTGCCTTGGTCACCAGCTCGACTGCAGCGATCGCCGACATGCTGGTCGCGATTGACTATAAGAAGCAGTAATCTTTCGCTAGACTGGCGGGGGGGGGCGGGAACCGGGGCGCGCCCCGTTTTGTTTGGGCCTACGAGGGAGAGAGACATGGACGCGCAATTTTCACCGGAAGACGCAGCGTTTCGCGAGGAAGTACGGGCTTTTATCGCCGAGAACTTGCCGCAAAAGATCCAGCGACAATCCGATCTGACCCCATCATATGTCTCCAAAGAAGACACGCGGACCTGGCACAAAATTCTGCACGAGAAGGGCTGGATTGCGCCGAACTGGCCAGCCGAGCACGGCGGCACTGGGTGGACGCCCATGCAGAAGCATATTTTTGAGGAAGAGACACAGGCTGCCAGCACGCCGCGTCTCAGCCCATTTGGCCTGATGATGGTCGGCCCCGTGATTTACACCTTCGGCACCGATGCACAAAAGCAGGAGCATCTGCCAAAAATCCTGAATTGTGACCGGTTCTGGTGCCAAGGTTATTCCGAACCGGGCTCTGGTTCAGACCTTGCCAGCCTGAAAACACGCGCCGTTCTTGATAGTGATGAGTATGTCGTCAACGGCCAGAAAATCTGGACGAGCCACGCCCATCATGCCGATTGGATTTTCGCACTGGTGCGCACCAATACGGAGGTGAAGAAGCAGGAGGGTATCAGTTTTCTTCTCATTGACCTGAACTCGCCAGGCATTGAGCGCCGCCCTATCATCTCTTTAGACGGCGGCCACTACCTGAACGAAGTGTTCTTCACTGACGTGCGCGTGCCTGTCACCAATCGAATTGGCGAGGAAAACAAAGGCTGGACCTATGCCAAGTTCCTGTTGGGCAATGAACGGTCCGGCATTGCAGGTGTGGGAAAATCTAAGAAGAAGATTGAGAAGATCATCGCCGCAGCCCAGCAAGAGCGCGGCATTGGCGAGGGCACGCTTTGGGATGACCCGGAATTTCGCAGCAAAATCTCAGCGGTGTCCTCAAAGCTGAGTGCGCTGGAGAACACAAATCTCCGTATGCTGGCAGCAGAAGCGGCTGGCAAGACAGTGGGGTCGGAAGCATCAATCCTGAAGATCAATGGCACCGAGATTGAGCAGTCGCTGAACGAGATTTTCGTTGAAGCGCTTGGCAATTTTGCCGCACCATATGAGCCTGAAGGTCTGAATATTGACGCCAATTTGGACCCGGTGGAGCCAGAATACGGACGTGGTGTGATGACGGAGCATCTATTACGCCGGGCATCTACTATCTACGGCGGCACGAATGAAGTGCAGCGCGACATTATCGCCAAGCACGTGCTCGGGCTTTAAGGGGAATCGGGCCGTGGCGAATAACCAAAATGACAAGAATGTTGATGCGGTCGTTGTTGGGGCAGGGTTCTCTGGTCTGTATCTGATCCTGAAATTACGGGAGCTTGGCCTGTCCTTCCGCGTTTTTGAGGCTGGGAGCGGCGTCGGCGGTACTTGGTACTGGAACCGATATCCGGGCGCACGCTGCGATGTTGAGAGCATGCAATATTCCTATTCCTTCGATCAAGATTTGCAGCAGGAATGGGAATGGTCTGAGGTTTTCGCAAGCCAGCCAGAGATTATGAAATACGCCAATCATGTGGCGGACCGGTACGCTCTGCGGGGTGATATCGAATTCAACACGACCGTTGTCTCAGCCCATTTTAATGAGGTGACGAACCGCTGGGCGGTAACACTCGAATCAGGCGAAATCGTGCATGCGCAATATTGCATCATGGCGACAGGCTGCCTGTCATCTCCCCGCGCGCCAGATTTCAAAGGCATGGAGAGCTTTAAAGGTGCCGTCTACCACACGGGTGAATGGCCGCATGAGGACGTAGATTTAGCTGGCCTTCGTGTTGGGGTTATTGGCACTGGCTCTTCCGCCATTCAAGCGATCCCAGTTATTGCGGAGCAGGCGGGCCATGTAACGGTCTTCCAACGCACACCTAACTATTCCATCCCATCGCGCAACGGTGCGATGTCGCCAGAATATGCAGATGCGTGGAAATCCGAATATCAGACGCGCCGCGAAATTCAGCGGACAACGCCCAATGGGAACTATTACGAACGCTCCAAAGTCGGCGCGATGGATGTATCCGACGCTGAACGCCGACGTATCTATGAAGAAAACTGGGAGGCTGGCGGTACGCAGTTCATGGCTGCCTTCAAGGATTTGTCGCTAAATCAGGCCGCCAATGACACCGCTGCAGAGTTCGTGCGTGAACGCATCTGCGAGATTGTTGATAACGCTGAAACTGCGGAATTGCTCGCACCGGATAGCTATCCAATCGGCACCAAGCGCATCTGTGTAGACACCCGCTATTTTGAGACCTTTAATCGGGATGATGTGCGGCTGGTTGATATCAGCAAATGTGGAATTGACCAGATCATAGAGACTGGCCTGCGTACTGGCGGCGAAGATTTCGAATTTGATGCAATCGTCTACGCGACCGGATTCGATGCCATGACGGGAACGCTGCTGAAAATCGATATTCAAGGCCGTGATGGCCTGACTTTGCGAGAAAAATGGGAGGCTGGTCCTGTCTCTTATCTCGGCATAATGGTCGCCGGGTTCCCGAATATGTACACGATCACCGGCCCTGGCAGCCCATCGGTTCTTTGCAACATGATGGTTGCGATTGAGCAGCATGTGGAATTCGTCGCCGATAGCTTGGGCGATATGCAGGCGCGCGGTGCAGATGTGATTGAAGCGGGCCCCGAGGCTGAAGCTGCATGGGTCGAGCATGGCATCGAGGTCGCCTACAAAACGCTCTATCCGAAGGCCGCGAGTTGGTACATGGGGGCGAATATCGAAGGCAAACCGCGCGTGTTCATGCCGTATATCGGCGGCATGGCGAACTACGCCGCCAAATGCCGGGAGATCGTTGCAGACGGCTACACAGGTTTTCTGTTCAGTGATAGGGCCGCCGCAGCAAAGAGAGTATAGAGACTATGCCGGAAAGCTTTGACTTTATAGTTGTTGGCGCAGGATCATCTGGCGCGCCGTGCGCTGCAAGACTTTCTGAAAGCGGGAAATATTCTGTCTTGCTGCTGGAGGCTGGCGGTAAGGCACGGCATCCCTGGGTGAACATGCCGCTCGGTATTGGTCGCATGCTAACGGACCCGCGTTTCGTCTGGCCGTTCAATACAGCACCTGAGCCAGAACTGCATAACCAGACAGTGTTCTGGCCACGCGGGCGCATGCTCGGCGGATCAAGCTCTATCAACGGCATGATCTTTGCCCGCGGCGCACCCTATCGCTACGACGAATGGCGGGACGGGAATGAGCCAGGCTGGGGCTATGACGAATTGTTGCCCTATTTCCGCAAAATCGAAGATCGGCCCGAAAGCCAATCTGAGGAGCGCGGGCAGGGCGGGCCAATCCGTGTTTCCAGCGGCAATGTGCAGGATCCACTCTCAGCGGCTTTTCGCGAAGCCTGTATTCAGGCCGGTGCCAAGCCGAATGAAGACTACAATTCTGGCGATTTCGATGGTGCGGGATGGCTGCAATATTCGACCAAGCGCGGATGGCGGAACTCAACCCATGTCGGCTATTTGAAGCCAGCCAAAGGCCGCGCCAATCTAAAAATTGAAACCGGCGCGCTGACAGAAAAAGTGGTGTTTGAGGGCCGTCGGGCGACCGGTGTTCGCTACCACTTGAACGGTGTTGTCCACGAAGCCCAAGCCCGTGGTGAAGTTGTCCTATCTGCTGGCCCAATGAATTCGCCGAAATTGCTAGAGCTTTCCGGCATTGGTGGCGGTGCCTTGCTGCAATCCCATGGCATTCCGGTCCTGGAAGACTTGGCTGGGGTGGGGGAAAACCTGCAAGACCATTTGCAGACCCGCGTGACCTTTGAAGCGACGCTGAAAGTCACCATTAACGACATCATCAATAATCGCTGGCGGGGAGCTGCCGCACTTGCACGGTGGTTGGCGAAAGGCGATGGCCTGCTATCAATCTCATCCGCGACCGTTCACGCGATTATGCGCAGTACGCCGGATTTGGTTCATCCTGATCTGAAGCTGCAGATCATGCTTGTATCCGGCAAGGATCGTTATGCCAGGAACCGGAAACTTGGCGTTGACCAATTCCCCGGGTTCAATATTGGTGTGTTTCCGCTTTATCCGGAATCCCGTGGATCTACCCATATCAATAGCCCGGACCCCGCGGCTGAACCGCTCATCCACGCCAATTATCTCAGTCACCCGCAGGACAGAGAAAAGATGCTGGCTGGCTTAAAGCTGGTGCGGAAAGTCGCATCGCAACCTGCTATCCACCCACTCATCGTGCGCGAAGTCCGCCCGGGGACCGAGGCTGAAAGCGATGAGGCATTGATGGACTATGCCCGGCGGAGCGGCCAGACATCCTGGCACCCGATCAGCAGCTGCCGCATGGGGCGTGGTGAGATGGATGTGGTCGATTTCGAATTAAAAGTTCGCGGAACAGAAAATCTCCGCGTGATCGATAGTTCAATCATGCCAAACATGCCGACATCCAACACAAATGCGCCCTCAATCATTATCGGCGAAAAGGGCGCGGATCTGATACTGGCGGATGCGCAAGCTTAACGCTGGCTCTCCAAGAAGGATGCCAGGATTGTGTTGAAGGCGTCTGGCTGTTCGACATTAGAGAAATGACGTTGGCCTGGCAGGCTTTCCAGCTTGGCCCCTGGAATGCGATCCCGAATGGTTTCGGAATGATCAAGCGGCGTGACAGGGTCTGCGCCAGCAGCGAGCACCAGCGTTGGCGTCGTAATTTGGTCTAGGGTGTCACGGTAGGCCAAATCCGCAACGGCGGATGTACCGCCCAGATAGCCTTCAATCGGCGTTGCGTTAAAGACATCGCGGATGACGCAATAGGCGGGGCTTTCAGCATCAACGAACGCGTCGGTGAACCAAAGACGCTTGGTCATGTCCCATACGGGCGGCATGCCGTCTTTCCGAACCACCGCTTGTCGTTCTGCCACCCATTCCCGATACCACGGCGTTGCTTGCGGCGTTGTATTGCAGAGGCTGAGTGACTGGAGTCTATCGCCATGGGCAATGCCCATGCCCTGGCCGATCATGCCGCCTGTCGAAATACCGACCCAGTGGACTTTGGGGATAGCAAGAGCATCCATAATGCCGACGGCGTCCGCCACAAAGCCATCCAAGCTATAGGGGCCAGGTGGGGCGGCACTGTCGCCATGGCCTAGCCAGTCGTAGCGCAGAACCCGCCAACGGTCCGTCAACGCCGCCATTTGCCAGTCCCATATCCGGTGGCTGGTGCCCATGGCGTGGGCCATCATGACAACTGGCGCATCTTTCGGCCCGTCAAAGCGGTAATAGAGTGCGTTGCCGTTTTCGGTGATTTTCATGGGAGCAGAACCCAGCAGTTAGGAATGGAAGCGAACGAGCGTTTTGCCGACATTACGGCCAGCCAGCATATCTCGAAGGGCCTGCGGTGCCGCTTCAAAGCCTTCCGCCCAGGAGACGAGGCTGTTGATTCTGCCATCGGCTGCCAACCGCTCCATGCGGGTCCGGGCCTCAGCCCATTCTAGCGGACGGTCATAGCGATTGAAGCCGATGATATTGGCATTCTCGCCCCAAGGCACACGGACATTGGCCATGTCTGCGCCGGGGTTGCTGCTGTTATTGGCGGCAGTCCGGCCAACAAGCACGATGGTGGCGAATTTGCCCGTGTGTTCGAATATCTGGTCAGCAAGTGCGCTGCCAACGGTGTCGTAGAACAGGTCGAACCCGTCCGGCAGTGCCTCGGCGAGCTGCGGCTCCAGATCAGGCGCGCGGTAATCGATCGCGACATGGGCGCCGAGCTTTTCCTCAACAATCCGCCGCTTTGCTTCACCGCCCGCAAGGCCGACGACCCGCATGCCCGCCATCAACCCAAGCTGCACTACATGACTGCCGACGCCGCCCGCAGCGGATGTGACGACAAGCGTTTCACCTGGCATCCCGCGTTTGGCGGCATTCAGGCCTGCATAGGCGGTGAGGCCGGGGGAGGAGAGGGTGACGAGCGTTGTTTCCGCCGTCTGGCCTGCTGGCACGATTTCAACGGCGCCCGGCGATGTGACCGCCCATTCCCGCCAGCCAAGCCGTCCAGCGACCATGGTGCCGACCGGCAGCTCTGGCGCATTGGACTGCATGACACGGCCAAGTATATCGCCATCAATGACCTCGCCGATTTCGAAGGGCTTCGTGTAGTTCCGGAAATTCTTCAGGCGCTGCCCTTGCCAGGGGCTGAGGGCGGCCGCTTCGATCTGGATCAATGCCTCGCCCGGGCCGGGTTCTGG
>Ga0315331_10000108_pt1 | contig 47856 bp, 47 predicted proteins | sample M160m34915metaG_FD_203456 | JGI IMG/M metagenome (GOLD analysis project Ga0315331, IMG submission 203456) | Ammonia-oxidizing marine archaeal communities from Monterey Bay, California, United States - M1 60m 34915 | ecosystem: Environmental > Aquatic > Marine > Intertidal zone | place: USA...
TTCTATGGCCTTAGTCAGTGGTCGAAAACAATTAATAACAATCAGAATACCTATGTAGACCTATGGAGCATTGGCAATCATATTTTTGCCATCTCATTGGTGATTGTTTTATCCTTTCTTTCCGGCACTCTATTGTCCAACTTTTCAAATGCCGCTCTACCATTTATTGATGCATTCACAACCTGGGGAGCGATTGTGGCATCTTACATGTTGGCAAAGAAAATATTAGAAAATTGGATTTATTGGTTTGTTATTGATTTCATATCAGTATTTATCTTTGCCTCAAGAGGGCTCTATTTTACATCTGCTTTGTTTGTAACTTATTTGGTAATCATTTATTTTGGATATAAGTCATGGAGCAAAATAAGATTAAATCAAAATGAAAGCATTGCTTGATAAATTTTCAGATACCCAAAATCACATAGAGGAAATTACACTCGCAAAATCAGATCAAATTTCTAACGTATATTTTTGTGTCTTTAATGGAATCAAAGCAGTAATAAAAGAAGACAAACCCTACGCAAAGAAAATTGGGTTAGATAGAGAAAGAGAAGCTAGCCTGCTAAATGCAATCAGTCACTCATGCAGCTGCCCAAATATAATTTTTAATGATTTAAAAGCTGGATTGATTATTTGGGAATATGTTGATGGTGATGAAGCTGAAAGCAAGCATATTCTGAATAGAGATTTTTTAATAAGACTCGGTAGGATAGTTAAAAATATTCACACAATAGATACAAAGACTTTAAGCTCTTATAGCTTCTTAGATTCTATTGAACATTATAAAAATATCATTAAAGACAATAAGTACGCAGAAGATATAAATAACTTAATTTCTATGCTTTATGAGCCTGATACCCAATTAAACCTTTGTCATAATGATTTAACAAAACCAAATATTTTGATGGGAGATACTATTTCATTTATTGATTGGGAATATGCTTCTTTGAACGATCCGCATTATGATATAGCAACTATTTTTCAAGCATTTAATCTAAATGCCAATCAAAGAGATACATTTTTAATTGGCTACAATTCAGCAAATATTAATTTGGCTAGAGTGAGTCAATTTATAGCCCTAACCAAGTTGACCGATAGACTCTGGGGTAGGGCTATTGATACTTTTACCTAAAAACCACTCAATCTAGATTTAATAATTCCATCTGCTTCAGTCATTATCTCTGAAATCAGCTCTTCAACTGTGGGAATATCATTTACAAGACCAGCAACCATTCCGCATGACCATGCTCCAGCTTCCATTGTGCCTTCATGCATTATTTTTGGATATACGCCTGCAACTTCATCAACGATATCCTCAAATCTTAACTTATCACCTAGCGCCTTTTCTTTCTCCATAAGCCTTTCTACTGCCTCGTTATTTAGAACTCTCTCAGTATTTGTAAGTGATCTCATTATTAATCGAGTATCTAATTCCGTTGCATTTACAATTGCCTCTTTAACGTTTTGGTGCACAGGCGCATCTTGTGTAGCAATAAACCTAGTTCCCATATTCATACCCTCGGCACCCAGAGCCATTGCAGCCACCAGGCTTCTTGCGTCTGCCATACCACCTGAAGCAACAAAAGGAATTTCAAGCTCATCCGCAGCTCTTGGCAATAAAATAAAGTTAGGAATATCATCCTCACCAGGATGGCCGCCACATTCAAAGCCGTCTACAGAAACAGCATCACAGCCTATAGACTGAGCTTTTAAGGAGTGTCTCACGGAGGTGCATTTATGAATAACCTTAATACCTGCATCTTTAAGGGCAGGCAGATACTCAGCAGGATTCCTTCCAGCAGTTTCCACAACTGGAACCCCAGCATCAATAATAACTTTTACCAGACCAGGATAATCAGGTGGAGTTAGGGATGGGAGAAAGGTTAAATTTACAGCAAAGGGCTTATCAGTCATATCCTGACATCTTGCGATTTCATTGGCTAATTTTTCTGGTGTGCCTTGTGTTAATCCTGTAATTGTTCCAAGACCTCCTGCATTTGATACTGCTGCAGCTAACTCTGCAAATCCAACGTGATGCATGCCTCCTTGAATAATAGGATGCTCAATTCCAAACAGTTCAGTTATTTTAGTTTTCATAATATTTAATCCTCTTCCATGGGTGTTAAAAAATCTTCATATTGTTTCTGAAGTCTTTGCATTCCAGATATCCATCTATCTCTATCGTTGCCTTTTCTTTGCACATATTCAAGTACTTCTTGATGTGGGGTTACTAGGAATCTTTCCTCTTCTATTGCATTAAGTACATCTTTTGCAACAACGTCAGCTTCCATCATTCCATCAACACCAGCAACACCAGGTCCGTTGGCTGTCATAGCTGTTCTTACTGCCTGTGGACATAAGCAAGATACTCCTATGCCTTTGCCCCCATATGTAATCCTTATCCACTCAGCAAAACTAACTGCTGCAGCCTTTGTGACCGCATAACCTGCTGCTCCAAGCTGTGTTAGTAGGCCTGCTGCTGATGAAGTATTCATTAAATATCCTTCACCTCTCTCAATCATTTGAGGCAATACATGTTTTGCAGCATGGATATGGGATTGAACATTTACACCCCATATCATTTCCCAATCAGATGGGTCTGCTTCAAAAAAACCAGGCTTGCCTCCAATGCCGGCATTTGAGCAAAAAATATCAATACCGCCTGAATATTCATCTGCTTTCTTAATAACATTAATAATATCTTGCTCTTTTGAAACATCAGCGCTTACTGCTAGGCCATTGATACTATTCGCTGTATCTGTAGCACCTTCAAGATTCATATCAACACAAACAATTGACCTGGCTCCAGCAGCATAAAACTCTTCGCATAACGCTTTTCCAATTCCACTTGCTGCACCAGTGACAACTACTCTTTTATTTTCAATTTTCATATTATTCCCCTAATAATATTTCACATCCCGTTCCATGGAGGTATTCTTTTACTCTCAAGTTATCATCTTTATTTAGCGCATTAAACTCTTCTTTAATCCACGCGAGACACTTGCCTTGGTAATTAAAAGTTTTTTGCTTCCAAATGGCTCCATCAATTTCAACTTCCCATACTTCTGCACCTTCTTTCAAAGCATCCGCATTGGCCAATAATGCAGGAACATACATTTTTCCCACTTCTTCTAGTAAATTTTTTAATGTATCTGGGCTCTCCTCTAAAGCAGTCCATGAAGTATTTTCTGAATCATGCCCATTGAGATCTTCCATAATATCGACCCAGGCAACAGTTCTTGATGAATATTTATATGCTAATTTTCTAGGAGTTGGATCAAATTTTACAAGCTGCGATAGTTGACCAAAAAAAGAAAAGTCTGAAGAAGATGGCTTATCTCCCAGCAAGAAAGGACTTATTGATAAATGCGCTTCCATTAACTGCAAAAACCTTTTATAGCTTAAATCAATAAGTTCAGCAGTCTCATCATTCGAGCCAACAACCCACAATCTTTCTATCTGCCTATTAGCAAAAAACTCTTTATATTTAGCATGCAATGCATCTGGAGTATTTATTCCCATTTCAACTAAAGGAAGAATTGTTCCGGCAACATCAGCATCTTCTTCAAAGTACCATCTATAGTGAAACATATATTTTGTTACCCATTCATCACCAAAATCTTCAAGCAAATAATTTATAAAAGCCAGAGCAGGATCCTCCGGAATTATCTTCCTATTTGGATATTCATTTTCTAACCTTCTTATTATTGGAGTAGAGTCAGTAGTTGCAACAAGCTCATCGTTAGCATCCTTTAATAAGATTGTTGGTAGTAAAATGGGTTTTGGCGGTTCAATACCAAGCTTGGCAATTTTTCTAGCTATATCGCCAAAATATACCGTATAGGGAATATGCCTATATCTAAATACTGACAACATTTTTTGTGTATATGGAGAAGGGGTTCCGCCAAACATTTTAATTTTTTCAGTCATAGTTTTAGTTCCTATATTTTTACAATTATCCCCTCATTAGGATTTATGTCTCCAGCAACAAATCTCTCATACGTTGAGAGAAAATTATTCATTCCATCAATTTCTTTAATAATCATCCAGTCAAGACTTTGAAGAGATCTTGCTTTCATAAATTGATTAGTTCTTTGGTTATAGCCTTCATAGCCCCAATCTTTGAATCTTTTTTGAATATGAGCAGGGGCAAAGAAAAACTCTGTTCTATCCCTTAACATTGCCTGACCTAATGCATCTTCTGCTGTAACCCCATTATCCCAATGAGTCATCCCAACTGTAAGACACTTGAGCATGTTGTCACCAAGAGAACCATGGAGAGTTCCAAGAACTTCACGACTTCCAGCCATATCAACCATTACAGTACTTAGATCATTTCTAACAGATGATAGATCATCGTAAGTAACAATTTGATCATAACAATTTAGTTTCTCTACAAACGCTAAATTTTTATGTGAAGTAATACCAACAACACTAGGAGTATTTGAGCTCTCTTTAAGTCCTTGGGCGACACCAATTGCAGTTTTGCTTGAAGCACTAATAATAAGAATTTGATCAGCGCCATAAAAAGATTGATCTTCCATTGCATCGCATAAGCAAAAGGAGGTTATGTGCAGCGGGAATAGTAGTGACCTAATATTGTCAGTAGCATCATCATAATCAGGGTCCCCCGAAAGTCTTACATAATTGTTATATACTGCAGGTAATTCTTTGCGGTGATCTTTGCCATCAGTAAAACCTTGATCGGTTATTTTTATGGGATTTAATTGCAGGCGATCTGATGGAGGAAAGTAACCAAATAATCTTTCCCCAACACTAATCTCTTTTAAGTTAGATTCTAGAACTTTTGCAAATCCCCAAACCGGTATAGATCCCCATTTATTTTCTGGGTCCTTGGTTGTTTTAAAGAATCGCCAATATCCAATAGTATCTCCAGCAACAGCATAAGTTACGTTATTGGTTGTAAATGCAAAATTCTCTATAGAGACAATAATTTCATTATCACCAATTTTTGGATTTGATGACTCAACAATTCTAGTTGTGGCTATATCACTTTTTAGGGTTTGAAGTTGTTTCAAAGTTATTTTCCTGTTTCTATTGATTCAATATTGAGTTGGCCAGCAAGACCAGCAACCCTATGTTCATGACTTTTCATATATTCAGGATTTGTAATCATTTTAAGCATAGCTTTTTTGCTTGGATACTTAGCTATAGCAACTGCATCCCATAATTCTTCAATATCACCAAGCATTAAGCGTGTAATTTCTGCACCAAAGATCCATTTACCTCCAACATTGTTTAAGTGCTCTATCACTTCTTTACCATATATTGCATAAGCTTCAGCTCCAGTCAGGCTAGTTTCTCTACCATCCTCATATTCTGCTTTCTCCTTGAATTTCAGGAGGTTAATCATTGATATCGGTCTATCATCATCTCCTTCAAGAAACCCATCCATTTGCTCTTTAGTAGGGTGGACGCTATTTTTAAATTTCTTATACTCCATAATTATTCTCCAAAAGTAATTGCTTTTTGAAATGCTGGCCTCGCTTCAATATTACTTACATATTTTTTGATATGCTCCATTTCATTCGGAACACAGCCAAGTCTATTGGCCATAAAACATGAATGGCCTAGCATTAGATCTGCAGCAGAAAATGCACCTATCAAGTAATCTTTATCTGCAAGATTGTCATTAACAGGAGCCAAAGACTTAGTTAATAAATTTTGGGCTTGCCTTAAAACACTCTCATCCCTTCTATCCTGAGGCAACAAAATAGTCTGAACTACTATTTGATTCATTGGCGGCATAACCATTCCTTCGCAATAATGAAACCATTGCAGATAGTAAGGAAAATCAACTGAGCTTGGTTCTGGTTTTAACCCACCGTCTTTGTGACGCTCAAGCACGTATTGAATAATAGCTCCAGATTCAAATATTGATACATCTTCATCTTCTAAAACCGGAACTCTTCCCAACGCATGCCTTGCCCTATGCTCAGGAGATTTAAGACCTTCTTTTGTGAAAGGCATAATATTAACTTCATACTCTAACCCTAATTCTTCTAACAACCATATGATTCTCCCGGCTCTTGTGCCAGGAGTAAAATGAACCTTAAGCATAAATCCCCCTATTTATTTTTTTACCATTTTTTGTGCATTTTTTATAAATTCTTTTTTATCCTCATCATTTTTTAAAATGCTTTCTCGATCAACTGGTACTTTGATGCCCTTGAGCATTCCAGGCTGTTCATACATTTTATTTTTCCAGCTATCGAGATGTTCCAAACCATCCATAGATACTCCCGACCAGTTATGCGTCCTAACCCAACACCAGTTTGCAATATCAGCAATTGAATACTCCCCCGCAATCCATTCATTGGTTGAAAGCTGTTTATCTAATACTTCAAAAAGCCTTCTAGATTCATTTTGATATCTATCAATTGCCGGTTGTATTTTTTCTGGAAAGTATCTGAAAAAAACATTTGCTTGACCCATCATTGGCCCAATTCCGCCCATTTGAAACATCAGCCATTCAACAACTTTAGCTCTACCATTAATGTCACTCGGAATCAGTTTTCCAGCTTTTTCAGCAAGATAGAGCATAATTGCGCCTGATTCAAAAATTGATAGATCATCATTATCTGTGTCAACAATAGCCGGTATTCGGCCATTAGGACTTATTTTAAGAAAATCCGATTTGAGCTGTTCGCCTTCAGCAAGATTAATTGCATGAACCTTATATGGCATTTCTAATGCCTCAAGTAGACATGAAACCTTGTGACCGTTTGGAGTAGATGCGGTATATAAGTGAATCATATAGTTATTCTTTTATGAAGTTTATTAATATCTTAGAAAGTTGCTTGGGTTTAGTCCATTGAAAAAAATGACCTCCACCAATATGCTCAGCGCTCTTTGCATTTGGCGCCATTTTAAGAACGTCTTTTTCAATCCCATTTGTTACAGGATCATCACCTGCAAAAACAGAAAGAAAAGGCTTATCACTTGTCTTAAAGAATTCTCTTGCTTCCTTTTGCGCATTTAATGATTGATCAGGAATTGTTGGGACTTGGCTTGGCATAGCCCTTGGCCCCATTTTGTAGGACGCATCAGGGAAGGGGGCTTCATATGCTTTCATCAGATCATTATAAAAAGGCGAAATTTTTTCTAAACCGAGCCTTTGCAAGAGATAATGAATTGAAGCAGAAAGATTTGACTTAAAAGCCTTCTCCATCATTGTTGAATTGAGCATACCAATTGGCAAATTTTTAGTATCCCATGTAAATTTCTGCCAATACATAAATTTTGTAGCCATATGATTTCTCTTATTTTTCTCGCCACTTAGACTGTTATCATCCATTTTTTTAAGAACCTTCATCATTGAGAATAAAGTAATTTTTTTGTTAGATGCTCTAAATGCACTCACTTCATCAATTACTTCCTGAGGAGTATTTGGATTATATGGAAGCCCAGTGTTACCCATAGCTACTTTAACAAACCTATTTGGATCTGCAGCAATCATTCTTAAACCAATTAATCCTCCCCAATCTTGACCAAAAAAAGTAAGATTTTTAAAATCATTTTTTTTCAACCATGCCCCCATCCAGTCAACTTGATTTTGATATGAGTAATCCTCCCTAGCCGCAGGCTTGTCAGATTTACCATATCCTATTAAATCAGGAGCAATGACTCTTATGCCCGCTTCATTTAAAATGGGGATCATTCTCGAGTACAAATAACTCCATACAGGCTGTCCATGCATAGCTAAGAGAATTGGGCCGTCTCTAGGACCCTCATCTATATGATGTACCCTTAATTCGGTTCCATCTTTGGCTGTTATATTTGTATATACAGGCTTATAAGGATAACCATTCAAATTTCTGAATTGCGAATCTGGAGTTCTTAGTACTTTCATTTATATATCCCCATTTGATTTCATGCGATCAAGTAGATCATCAAATCTGTCCTGGCCAAAGAAATATTCATCTCTGTAAACAGATAGAGGTACGCCATGATGCCCAACCTCTAATTGATCAACCTGGTTCTGTTTAATTTGTTCAATTAACATGTTTTCATTATTTTTAATACTCTCTCTAATTTCAGAAAGGTCAATATTAAATTCAGATAAAATTTCAATCAGATGCTCTTCTGCATCCCAATTTTTTACTGACCAAATTTTTGTTGAAAGCTTATATGCAAACTCTAACCCAAAGCCTCTATTACACATTTCTTGGCCCATGTGACAAACATCAAAAATGTATGGCTGCTCTTTTGAAATTTTTCCAGTAAAAATATTTTGCTTTATGGGGTCAGGTTTTACGGGAAGGTTTAGTGGCATTTCAAGCAACTTAGCTTTTTTCTTAAAATCTGACATGATGGATAAAAAGAAGAACATATTTTTCTTTTCAAACCATTCAGGCATTCTTATGGCTATTGGATATACAAGTTTAAAATTTATATCAATATTTGCCTCATTTTTGAGTTTTAACATTCTTGGAAGAATTAGATAGGAGTAGGGACTTCTGTAAGAAAAATATAAATCAATCATCTTTAACTCCTATAAAAATTAATTTGGCCAGTAAATAAGCTCATCTTCATCTTCATACCCCTCAGTAGCTGTCTTATCAATCTGAACAGGAATAAAAACAGACTGCGGCCATTTTGGATCTGGCATACTTTTTATGTGCTCATCTAAAATTAAATTGAGCTCATTCATTTTTAATGTATTTATTTGTGCAAGATTACTAGACTCATAGGGATCAACCTTTAAATCAAATAAGAACATTTGTTTTTTTGGCGATTTTGATCTCATCAACTTCCAATCCTCATGGATAACAGCATCATAACTACTATTTTTCCAGAAAAGCGTCTTATGCGGCTCTCCACTACTTTCTCCTGAAATATATGGAAGCAAATTAACTCCATCTATTTTGACCGATTCAGGTTGTTTAATATTTGCAGCTGCAAGGATTGTGCTGAATATATCAGTATGATGAATTCTATTATCATAAATAGAATCAGTTGGAATTTTAGCTGGCCATCTTGCAAAGAAGGGCACATGAGTACCGCCCTCAAAATGTGTGAGCTTCCATCCCCTGTATGGTTTATTGATATCTTTTAAGCCTATATAGCCCGCACCACCATTATCAGATGTAAATATAACTAAGGTATTTTCATCAAGACCGTTATCCTCCAAAGCCTCTAATATTTTTCCAACTGATCTGTCGAGAGCTTCTATCATCCCAGAGTAAACTTGAAGGCTATGATTGTTCATGTGGGAGTGTTTTTCATAGTCTGCTTTTAAAGACTGAAGAGGATTGTGAACAGCCCAATGACCTAAATAGAGAAAAAACGGTCTTTCTTTATTATTTTCTATAACTCTGATTGCTTCATTAGTATAGTAGTCTGTCACGTATCCATTTGGTTCAAACAATTCAGCACTTCCATTAAATGTTACTGAATATTGGCCAGACGCCCAAATCATATCTTCAATGGCTGAATCTATTTTTGCATTTACTGCATCGGGGTGATTCTTTGGTAAATATAGTGAGCTCATAAGCTGCAAGCTATCATCAAAGCCTTGATCATTAGGCTTCATTCCATCCTGCAAACCTCCAAGATGCCACTTACCAATATGAGCAGTATAGTAGCCATTTTTCTGGAGTAATTCTGCAATGGTTATCTCTTCTGCAGGCAAGCCTCCAATATCAAGCCCAACTTCAGACCAATCAACATCGTCAAGTTCAATATAATCCAGTTCACCATCTCTTCTTAAGAAATTCATTATTCTAGCCGCATCTGCTGGATAGGGCGTATACTCAAAACCAAATCTGCTAGAGTATCTGCCTGTCATAATTGCTGCTCTTGAAGGAGAGCAGACGGGACTAGCAGCGTATCCATTCATAAATGCGACACCGCTTTTTGCTAATTTATCAATATTTGGAGTTTGTAATGAACCATCTGCTGCGCCGCCGTTATAATAAGATATATCATTAAATCCCAGATCATCAGCAAGAATAATAATTATATTTGGCTTACCTGCCTTATCACGAGCCTCTCCAATCGGCCAATTTATTTCTCTATTTTCAGCAATTGGATTTGAGGCGTTAATAAGAAGAGGAAGCCCCCACAATGCAATGTCTCTTTTAAAAACCCATAAAGAAAGAGCAATGACAAGAAAAGCTGATAAAAATAATCGTATTTTCATTTTTTATTTTGCTGAAAAAGATCTCATAGTTAATTTTGCCAGTTGAGACATATGTACCTCATCAGGACCATCTGCAATTCTGCAGAATCTACTTGTGGTAAAAATATGGGCTAATGGAGTGTCTTGACATACTCCCATACCTCCAAATATTTGAATTGCTCGACTTGAAACATCCTCACACATTTTAGGAGCTACAATTTTAAGCATAGAGATATAATCTCTTGCAGCGTCTATTCCGTATTTATCCATTTTTTCTGCAGAAGCAAGAACTAATAAACGGCACTGTTCAATATCACATCTACTTCTAGCTATTTCATGTTGGACACTGGTTTTTTTGCTTAATGCCTCACCGAAAGCAACTCTATTTTGAGCTCTTTCACACATTAACTCCAATGCTCTTTGTGCCATACCTACAAACATCATTGCATATTGAAATCTACCAGGACCCAATCTGCCTTGAGCAATTTCAAAACCCTTTCCTTCACCCAATATCAAATTAGATGCTGGGACACGCACATTTTTAAAAACTACATCACCTTCACCACCGGGGGAGTGATACTCACCAAATGCTCTAAGAGCTCTAGTTATCTCAAACCCTTCAGCATCAGTAGGTACTATTATTGTGGAGTGTTGTTGATGCCTTGAATTCTCTGGATTGGATTTTCCCATAACAAGCATAAACTTGCATTTGGGAGTAATCACATTTGTAGTCCACCACTTTTTCCCATTCAAAATATATTCATCACCATCTCTGGTAATTTCTAGTTCCATATTTGTTGCATCTGAAGATGCCACATCAGGCTCAGTCATTGCATAAGCTGATCTAATTTCACCAGCGAGCAATGGCTCAAGCCATTCTTTTTGTTGCTCAGGCGTACCATATTTTGCTAAAACTTCCATATTGCCCCTATCAGGAGCATTGCAGTTAAATATTTGCTGAGACCATGCAGCTTTTGACATGGTTTCAAATAATCCAGCGATTTCAAGATTATTAAGGCCGGGGCTCCAGGGTTTATACTCTTCTGGAAGGAATAGATTCCATAAACCTTGTTTTCTAGCTTCTTCTTTTAATCCCTCATACCATTCAGGGTATTGCCATAGATTATCTTGATTACTAGTGAATTCATCGTAATCATGTTCACGAGGGTAGATATGTTCCTCCATGAACCTCTCAAGCCTTTCATTTAATTCTTTTGCTCTCTCACTTACCTCAAAGCCCATTATTTTCCCCCTAAATATACTAATCATTTAGTTTAACTTTTAAATAACCTTTTTAAAGGGTAATTTCTTATAAGCAACTTTGCAAAATTGCTTTTCTTTAGTGTGTTAAACAGCAATTCATAATTTCAAAAATGTATAATTGATTTATGAAAAGTGTTGCAATAATAGGATCTTCTGGAGCAATAGGAAGAGCATTTCTTGATGCATATATTGCTGATAAAGAGATTTCAAATATTTACTCAATTTCAAGAACTGAAGTTGAGTCAAATGATGAGCGGATCATCCACATAAATATAGATGTAACAGATGAAGTTAGCGTTAAGGCTGCCGCATCCAAAATAGGGGAAAATAGACTTGATAAGCTTATTGTTGCTACTGGAATTCTGCATACTGAATTGTTTGGCCCTGAAAAAAGCATCAAAGATATTAAGATTGAAAATTTTGTTAAAATTTTCTCAGTAAATGCATTTGGCCCAGCATTAATTGGAAAATATTTTCTTCCTCTTATGAAGAAAGATAAAAAAAGCATAGCAGCCTTTTTAAGTGCTAGAGTTGGTAGTATTTCAGAAAATAAACTTGGCGGCTGGTATGCATACAGAGCAAGCAAAAGCGCTCTTAATCAAATTATTAAAAATTTCAGCATCGAGGCAAAAAGAACAAACCCTACTGGGATTATTATTGGCCTTCAGCCAGGAACAGTTAAAAGTAAATTAAGTGAGCCATTTCAAAAAAATGTAAAAAAGGGAAAATTGTTACTTCCAAAAGATAGCGTAAAAAGCCTTATAAGGGTTATAGAAAATGTTATGCAGAATGACAGCGGTAAAATATTTGATTGGAAAGGCGAAGAAATCGCACCATAAAAAAACCCGGCATAAAACCGGGTTTATTTTAACTTAATATATTAAGTTCCTTGTGATTCAGTCACAGCTGCATGCCATATAATTAAACCAAATAGAATTTTGTTAACAAAGTCAGCAAAATTATAAACGATGTTTAATGACGCAGGATTAGTATCTCCTACTAAGTGACCTAATACATATCCTAATGGATATACAGCCCAACCAACAACAATGATCAACATCATAGTTTTATAAGCTGTTTGCACAGCAGGACTTGCTTGCTTAGCAGCCGCCGCACCTTCTCCAGAATATAGGACTTGGATCATATATAGCCAAGCTAACATGGCAATAACAAATGCAACCATTGCATTCATATTTCCAGCTTCACCAAGATAACCGAAGATAAGCATAACTAGCGAACCAACAAATAACTTAGTAAAGAGAGAGCTTGCTACATTTGTTACAGCTCTAAGGATTAAATAGAACTCAACAATTAGCAATGGAACGGTTAATAACCAATCAATATATCTGTATACGATAGGTGATGTTTGAGTATCTACCCATACACCTCTCATGTACATGTAATGCCAGAAAGCAATACCTGTAACAAGACCTGACACAGTTAATGATGTTTTCCATTTGGAACTTACGTTATCTCTTTCAACAAAGAAAAATACTGTAGCAGCCAATAGGGCGGCTGTTACAAGCCAAAAAGAAACGCCAGTCATGTCATCAGCTGCTAAGTCCCCCGCTGCAAAAGATGGCATAACCATAAGTCCCGTCAACATTAATAAATATTTCATATATAACTCCTCATTTTATATATTAAGCCAATATTGGCCATTTATTTTATTTACGATCCTTAAATATAACAGAAGTAATTTTAAGTATGCAAGGATATGGCTAAACTTTATATGTTTAAAATTTAAGCAAAATCTGCAGATAATGATGAAGAAATATCAGAAGAAATTATAGTTTCTGATGACTGATAATTCTCATGATCAATACCCATGACAATACTTGCATCATTTTTCCAGTCATTAATCATTGATGGAGAAAATTCATATCTAAGATAATGCACCGCTGATGTTTTTGTTTCATCTTCTCTCTCAAGATCCTCATCTGCTATTGCAAAAATCTTATTATGCGAACCAACCTTTATCCATATCTTCTTTTCAATACCTTTAAGAATCTTTAACTTCTCTTTTCTTTCTTCAACGTTAGGATATTCGATTAGCATAACTGCCTTTAAATTAGATCCATCTGGTATTAATGGGTTGTATGCATCAAGTTCCTCTTGTATGCCTTCAGCATCAAAAATCTTTTCAATTCTTAACATTTCTTGAATTTGATATTGAATGGTGTTTTTATTTTCAAACAAGAGTACAACGTGTTCGCCTATATATACTTTTCTGTGCTGCTTTTCTTCAAGAACTTTTTTTCTAAAGCCATCTCTATTTATTGAATACTCTTCAAGTGAGAATAAGTCAGATTTATTTAATTTTTCCATTTATATCCCGTACGCTTTTTTTAATATAGTAATTGGGTGAAGGTTTATATCAGTTTTAGGATCTAGTGCTTCACCAATGTGTTGTGATGCCATGGGGCAATCAGATGTAAAAACTTGTGGCTCAAACCTTTTAGCTTTTGAGACAACAGGCCTTCGAATTTTTATTGATTTTTCATGTGACTCAATTTTCACAGCATATGTACCATCATGCCCAGAACATCTTTCAATCACGTCTACAGACGCACCTGGAATCATTGCTAAAATTTCTTTGGTTTTTGGTCCAATATTTTGCACCCTCTGATGGCATGCGGCTTGATAAGATATTTTATCGAACTGGTTTTTAAAATTTTTATTAAATAAACCTTCCTTTTCTCTTAACGATAAATATTCAAAAGGATCAAATATCCTGCTTTTAACTAATAGGACATCATCATCTTCTGGAAACATCAGAGGCAGTTCCTGTTTATACATCAGAACACATGATGGAATTGGCGCAATTATGTCGTATCCATCTTTAATTGCTTTTACTAACTTAGGTATATTATATTTTTTTGCTTCTTCAACACTATCAAGGTCGCCAAGTTCAAGTTTTGGCATTCCGCAGCATTTTTCTTTTTCAATAAGCTCAGTTTTGATGTCATTAAATCTCAATACATTAATAAGATCTTCGCCAATGTCAGGAGTATTATAATTACAGTAACATGTTCCAAAAATCATCACTTTTCCAGTAGTTCTATCAGTTTGTGTTTCCTTGGGATTAAATTCATCAAGTTTTTTGTATCTTTTCTTAAGGGTATTTGAATCAAATTTAGGCAATGTTGCATTTGAGTGAATGCCTCCCACTTTCTCAATTGCTTTCCTTGCAATTTTGGAAGATGTTATCGTGTTAATTGTTAAATCAATAAATGGTATTGATCCATACTTAAAATTATCGGTTGAGCTTAAAGACTTGTCTCTTATCTTTTTCTTTAATGGATCATTGTTTTTTTTAAAGTTTGCAGCCTTGGACCTTAACATTAAGTGAGGAAAGTCTAATGCCCATGGATGCGGCGGTACATATGGACATTTAGTTTGATAACAAAGATCACACATATAGCACTCATCAACTACTTTTTTATAGTCTTTCTTTTCTACGCTGTCTATATCATAGGTCTCGGATTCATCAATAAGATCAAATAGAGTAGGGTATGCATCGCACAGACTTACACAGCGTCTACAACCATGGCAAATTTCAAATGTCCTGTAAAGCTCCTCATCAATTTTACTTTGATCATAAAAATCAGGATTTTTCCAATCTAAATTATGCCGTGTAGGCGCGTCTATTCCGCCTTCTCTTGAAGTATTTATTTTTTCAGCCATATTTTATATAAAGGAGGTTGTTGCCAACCTCCTTGTTCATGAAATTAGACTACTTCGTCTAGAGCTTTCTGGAATCTATTGGCATGAGATCTTTCTGCTTTAGCAAGAGTTTCAAACCAATCTGCAATCTCATCAAAACCTTCATCTCTAGCATCTTTAGCCATGCCAGGGTACATATCAGTATATTCATGAGTTTCACCAGCAATAGCTGACTTTAAGTTAGACACTGTATCACCAAATGGTTCTCCAGTAGCCGGGTCACCACACTCTTCAAGATATTCTAAATGGCCATGAGCATGACCAGTTTCACCTTCTGCTGTTGATCTAAATACTGCAGCTACATCATTGTAGCCCTCAACATCAGCTTTTTGTGCAAAGTATAGATATCTTCTATTTGCTTGTGACTCACCAGCAAAAGCATCTTTAAGATGACCTTCTGTTTTTGATCCTTTTAAGTCCATAATTTATTCCTCCTAGAATTTAGTTAAATAATATTGGCAATTTATATATTTTCAATATGTTTTTTTCTATAATATATATAGATAAAACCTATTAATAACCATCTAAAATAAGTTATAGTATATAAATGATAATCATTCTCATTAGCAATGAATCTTAGAGATCTCTCATACATAGTAGCTGTAGCAGAGCAAGGGAGTTTTATAAAAGCAGCTAAGGTTTGTAATGTATCTCAACCTACATTAAGCGGACAAATTAAGAAGCTTGAAGAGTATTTGGGAAATCAGATTTTTGAGAGGTCAACAAAAAGCCTTTCAGTTACAAAATTTGGAGAACAAGTTATTGAAAAGGCTAGAGCTATTACCGATGATGCTGATCAAATTACAAAACTCTCAAAAGAAAATTCTGATCCATGGTCATCACCACTTAGATTGGGAATAATACCAACTCTTGGGCCTTACTTAATTCCAAAATTTTTTTTAGAACTAAAACATAAGATTCCTGGATCAAAGGTTTTTTTTGATGAAAATATAACCGAGAATCTTCTTAGAAAACTTAGTTCAGGAGAGCTTGATGCTGTTTTATTAGCAACTGATGTTGATAAGCAAAAATTTAATAATATAGATTTATTTGAAGAGCCTTTTTGGGCAGCATTTCACAAAGATAGTAACCTTAGAAATATTGATAATTTGAAGTCTTCTGATTTAAAAAAGGAAAGAATGCTATTACTCCATGACGGCCATTGTTTAAGAGACCAGGCATTAAGAGTCTGCTCTCCTAAAGATATTGATATAGAACAAAATCTTGATACGAGAGCAACAAGTCTTGAAACATTAATCAATATAGTTGCTGCGGGAGAGGGATTTACCTTAATACCAGCACTAGCGCTCCAATCATCATGGACTACTGATATGGGAATATTTGTTGGCAAAATAAACGAAAAACAAGCATCCAGAAAAATTAGCTTAATATATCGAAAAAAATTCGCTAAAGATAAGCTTCTTAAAGAACTAGCCTCAATGATTGTAGAGCAATCACCAAATACTGTTAAAATTTTGCTTAATAAATAATGTTTAGTATTATTCACTTATGAAAGTAGCAATATACCCAGGTTCTTTTGACCCAATAACTTTGGGGCATATGGATATTATTGACAGAGGATGTGGATTATTCGACAAAATTGTCGTTGCAGTTGCGCAAAGTGAAGGTAAAAGGCCATTATTTTCTTTAGATGAGAGAGTTAGGCTAGTAAAGCAAATATATAAAGACAATGAGCGTGTAGAGGTTTTGGGATTTCCAAGGCAATTGACTGTTGATTTAGCAAGAGAACATAATGCATGCGCGATAATAAGAGGCCTTAGAGCAGTAGCTGATTTCGAATACGAATTTCAATTAGCAACTATGAATAGGGCGCTTGCTCCTGATATTGAAAGTATATTTTTAACACCTAAAGAAAGCTTAATATATGTTTCATCTAGCCTGATAAAAGAAATATCAGATCTTAAGGGTGATGTTTCTAAATTTGTGCACCCAGTTGTAGAACAAGCACTTCAAGCAAAATTAGATAGAAGCTAAGCTAGGACTGACATTTATTACAATAATATGTTGCTCGTTGATTTTGAATTATTTTATTAATAAGCGCATCACATCTTTTGCATTTTTTACTCTCTCTGTCGTAAACCTTAAGCCTAACCTTAAAGTATCCAGCATTCCCATCCGCTGAATAGAAATCTTTTAAAGTAGTTCCTCCTGCATTAATAGCATTCCTTAAAATAGCTTTAATACTTTTTACCAATGCTTTGCATTCATCTAGTTTTAAGCTGCTTGCAGGTCGCAGTGGGCTTATTTTTGCCATGAATAAACTTTCTGAGGCATAGATATTTCCAACGCCAACAACATTTTTTTGGTTCATGATAAAACTCTTAATCGAAGTTTTAGAACTTGAGCACAGATGATTTAAGTATTTACTATTGAATTTTTTGCTTAATGGCTCAGGGCCTAAATTGCTTAGTAAGAAATGAGAGTCAAGATCTTTAATTATGTGCATTGATCCAAATCGTCGTGGATCATTATAAATAATTTTTTGGTCTTTAAAGACTAACTCTACATGGTCATGTTTTTTGAAATAATTACTGGATTTGTTGGCAATTCTTATGGTTCCTGACATGCCTAAATGAAGAAGCAAATAAAACTCTTTAAAAGAAAAAATTATGTATTTTGCTCTTCTGTGAATGTTCTTAATTTGAATATTCCTGATTATAGAATCAAAATTTTTATTAACCTTCCATCTGAGGTTTGGGTTATTAACTTTGGAGGATAAAATTTTCTTCCCAGAAAAACTACTAATAGCTCTCAAAGTAGTCTCAACCTCAGGAAGCTCAGGCATGAGCTACTTCAGAAGATTATTAATATTTACAATGTCTTTTGGAGCAATTGTTCCAGAGGCTAATGCAAGCCTCAGATTAGCAAGTATGTAATCATATTTTGCATTAGCTAAATTTTTCTCTGCACTATATAGATTTTTTTCTGCTTGTAATAAATCAACTACATTTCGTGTTCCAACTTTATAACCCACTTGAGTTGCTTCAAGTGCACTAGTTGCAGAAATAACAGCTTGTTTTTGAGCAGTTACATTAGCAACAAGAGTAATAACATTAGAATATTGAGACCTTACTTCTTGTATTACAGACCTTTCTGTAAACAATGTATTTTCAGTCGTTCTATCGTATTGAGCATATGCCTGCTTTCTTCTAGAGCTAACTGCACCACCTTGATAAATAGGCATGCTTAGCTGAATTGAATAATTCCTTCTTCCGGTAACAGATGGAACAGGAATTCCCTGTCCATTAATACTAAAACCTTCATAATTATATTGATTTGTTTCAGACTCAGATTCTGTGCCTACGATATTTATCTTCGGAAGATGGTTAGATGCAGCGCTCCTTGCACCACTTTTTGCTGCATCTTTTCTCAGATAGGCTGCTTTAAGCTTGAAATTTTTCTTTAGAGCAAGTTCTACCCATTGCTCTTTAGAAGTAGGTGTTGGCGCAACTATCTCTAAATTTTCTCCAAGTTCATCAATACTAAAAACTTCTCTTCCTATTAATGCGTTTAAAGCCTCTCTAGCTGAAAATAAACTACCTTCTGATCTAATTCTAGAAGCTTTGCTTAAATCATATGCTAATTGCGCCTCTTGAACTCCGGTAATAGCAGAAAGCCCAACCTCAAATCTTTGTTTTGCTTGATCAAGTTGTTGCTTTATCGCTTTTTCTTCTGAAATAGCAGCATTTAAATTATCAATTGCTCTTAAAACACCAAAGTATAATTCGGCAGTTCTAACTAATAGATTCTGTTGCTCATATGCAAAATCAGCTTCCGCTGCATTTGTTAATGATTTTGATTGTTTATAGTTAAACCAGTTATCTAATCTAAAAAGAGGTTGTGTAATAGATGCAGATGAAGAAAAAGAATTGTAATTTTGAGTTAGCTCTTTATTCTGATAATACTCATTCCAATTCGTATTTCCGCTAATTGAAACACTTGGCAAAAGCGCAGCCCTTCCTTGAACTTTTATTTCTTTATCGGCTAAGTAAGAATACTCTGCAGCTTTGAATGTGGGATCATTTTCAAGAGCCTCATTGTAAATATCTAAAATATTTTCAGCACTTGTATCTAATGGAAATACTAGAATGCATAGTGCAATTACTTTTAGAAGATTTTTATATTTTTTCATCAACATCTCGATATATTAACTTAATTTCAATGTGTGCAGTGTAAACATTTTAATTATTTTTGCAATTGTCACAATTTTTTAAATTATATGTTCCCTAATGCATCTTTATTAATTTCTTAGAGTAGAATATATACAAATAGTTCAATGCTTAAATAAATAAGGTACACAAAAATAAATTGGCTAATTCATACGACTCAAAAGCAATAGAAGTTTTATCTGGTTTAGATCCTGTCAAAAAAAGACCAGGAATGTATACAGACACCAGCAATCCAAATCACCTTATCCAAGAAGTCCTTGATAACTCAGTAGATGAGGCTCTGTCTGGGCATTGCTCAACTATTAAAGTAAGCATATTTAAGGACGGATTTATTCAAGTAATTGATGATGGTAGGGGAATGCCAGTAGATATTCATCCAGAACATAAGGTTTCGGGGGTGGAGCTTATTATGTGTAAACTTCACGCTGGTGCAAAATTTTCAGGTGACGAATATAATTTTTCTGGAGGCCTTCACGGGGTAGGGGTCTCAGTTGTAAATGCACTGTCTAGTGAACTTGAAGTTAAGATAAGGAGAGACTCAAAAGAGCATAGCATTACTTTTAATGATGGAGAGAAAAAGGAAGATCTTCATCAAATAGGAGAAGTTGGAACAAGAAATTCTGGTACAACAATTAGGTTTAAACCTAATAGTTCCTATTTTGAAACAACAGAAGTTCAAATAAAACATTTAAAACATTTATTAAAGGCTAAAGCTGTACTTTGCCCAGGACTTACAATAGATTTTTTTCATGAAAAAAAATCAGAGCGAGTCAAATGGTTTTATGAAGAGGGCTTAAGAGGATATTTAGCAGAATCTGCAGATGGTTTAGATTTGATTCTTGAAGAATCAATTCTCTGCACGAAGCCTAGTGATATTCAAGAAGTAGAATTTGTAATTAATTGGTCGTCAAAACCATACAAAGACAAGCTTGATGAGACATACGTGAATCTTATACCAACTGCTCAAGGCGGCTCTCATTTGAATGGTTTTAAATCTGGTTTATTGGATGCAGTTAAAGAATTTTGTGAATACAGAAACTTAATTCCAAAAGGTTTAAAGATAAATGCAGAAGATGTTATATCTAACGCAAGTTTTATCGTTTCATCTAAGTTACAAAATCCGCAATTTGCAGGACAGACTAAAGAGCGATTGGATTCTAAAGATCATGCATCTTTTGTTTCTAGTACAACAAAGGATGCGCTTAGTATATGGTTTAATACCCATACTGAAGAGGGTGAAAAGATAGCTGACCTAGCAATTGCTTCAGCCCAAATTAGAGCAAAATCATCCAAAGTAGTTGAAAGGAAGAAAACTTTTAAAGGTCCTGCACTTCCGGGCAAGCTCTCTGATTGCAATAGTCAAGATCTAAATGAGACAGAGTTATTTTTGGTAGAGGGTGACTCAGCAGGAGGTTCTGCTAAACAGGCAAGAGAGAGATCTTTCCAAGCCATCATGCCTCTCAGAGGAAAAATTCTTAACACCTGGGACCTGGAAAGCTCTGAAATAATCAAGTCCCAAGAGATAAAAAATTTATCAACTGCTATTGGTGTTATGCCTGGTAACGATGATCTATCATTATTAAGATATGGAAAAATTTGTATACTGGCAGATGCTGACTCTGACGGTTTACATATAGCAACTCTTTTATGTGCATTATTTTTAAGACACTATAGAACTCTTGTACAAGAAGGGAGGATTTATGTATCCATGCCACCCCTTTACAGAATTGATTGTGGAAAAGAAGTTGCCTATGCGCTTGATGATGCGCAAAAAGAAAGTATTGTAAAACAACTTAAATCTAAAAAAGGTAAGCCAAAAATTAATATCCAAAGATTTAAGGGACTTGGTGAAATGAACCCATCTCAACTTAGAGAAACCGTAATGGATCCAAGTTCTAGGCAGCTAGTTTGTCTTTCCATTAGTTCTTCAGATAATGCAAATTCAGTGATGGATCTCCTTTTAAGTAAAAAAAGAGCCCCTGATAGAAAAGATTGGCTAGAAAAAAAGGGTTCTCTTGCGGAAATAAATTAATATGAAAAAAGTCGAGTCAATAAGCCTAAAAAAATACGCAGAAGAATCGTATTTAAACTACGCAATGTATGTAATTCTTGACAGAGCATTGCCTAATATTGGTGATGGGCTAAAGCCTGTTCAGAGAAGAATATTATATGCAATGTCAGAACTTGGACTTGACGCAGGATCAAAGTATAAAAAATCTGCAAGAACAGTTGGAGATGTGATCGGTAAATTTCATCCTCATGGAGATAGCGCCGCATATGAAGCAATGGTACTAATGGCTCAGAATTTTTCTTTCAAATATCCATTTGTTGATGGTCAAGGCAATTGGGGATCACAAGATGATCCAAAGTCATTTGCCGCTATGCGTTATACAGAATCAAAGCTTACAAAATTTGCTAATTTATTAATTGACGAATTAAAGTCTGGGACAGTTGACTGGCAGCCAAATTTTGATGGCTCGCTTTTAGAGCCAGTAATCTTCCCAGCTAAATTACCTTCAATACTTTTAAATGGAACATCTGGCATAGCAGTTGGCATGGCAACAGACATACCTTCTCATAACATTAATGAAATAATAGATGCTACAGTTTTTCTATTAGATAACCCAAGATCTGAGCTTGGTGATTTATTAAAAATAATTAAAGGACCAGATTTTTCTAATAATGCTTCAATTATTGCAAGCGAAGAAGAGTTGCTAGAAATATATTCAACCGGCAGAGGTGGATTTAAGATTCAGGCCCAATGGGTCCAAGAAAAAAATGACATCATCATAAATGCCTTACCTTATCAGGCTTCTGGTTCAAAAATATTAGAACAAATTGCAGATCAGATGCTCAAAAAGAAAATACCAATGGTTGTAGATCTTGCTGATGAAGGTGATCATGAAGAACCAGTCAGACTCGTTATAACTTTGAAATCAAACAGAGTAAATGCTGAAGATGTTATGAATCATCTGTTTGCATCAACTGATCTTCAAAAGAACTATAGGGCAAATATGAATTTGATTTCTTTGGCTGGAGGACCAAGAGTCTTTGATTTACTTTCCCTGTTAAAAGAATGGATAACATTTAGAAAGAATACCGTTATCAGGAGATTGGAGCATAGACTAGATCAAGTCAATGATAGGCTGCATATACTAGAAGGTCTCCTTGCAGTTTATTTAAATATTGATGAGGTTATTAAAATAATTAGAGAGTCTGATGAGCCAAAAAAAGAAATTATCAGGGAGTTCAAACTAACAGACATTCAAGCTAATGCAATTTTAGAGATTAAGCTAAGACAACTAGCTAAACTTGAGCAAATTAAGCTTGAGGACGAGAGATCAAAGTTATCAGATGAACAAAAAGAAATTGAAACAATTTTGTCTTCAAAAGCCAGACTAAAAACTTTAATCAAAAAGGAACTTTTAGAAATAAAAGAAAATTTTGGTGAAGAGAGGAGGTCTCCAATTAAAAACGCTTCTAATGCTAAGGTTTTTTCTGAGGAAGAAACTCTAGTAACTGAACCTATAACCGTTGTTCTTTCAGAAGCTGGTTGGATAAGAAGTGGTAAGGGGCATGAAATTGATCCTTCAAGCTTGAGCTATCGAGGGGAAGATAAATTACAAGATTATGCACGAGGTAAAAGCAACCAGACTGCAGTATTTATTGATTCAAGCGGCAAGGTTTTTTCTATTGCTAGTCATTCACTTCCTTCAGCAAGAGGAATGGGTGAACCAATATCGGGACGAGTGAACGCTGAATCTGGAGTTAATTTTATATCCGCACTTATTGGTGAGCCAGATGATAAATTTATTTTTACTAATACTGCAGGATATGGGTATATTTCTGAATTTAGTAACACAATATCGAATAAAAAAACCGGCAAGGCTTTTATGAAGATTCCTGAAGGAGCATCGCTCATAAAATCCCAAAAGCTTAGAGAAGATCACCAGTATATTGCAGCAGTTTCAAGCATTGGAAAGCTCTTAATATTTAAATTGGATGAATTACCTATACTTCCTAAGGGTAAAGGAAATAAGATTATCAATATACCTACCGCTAAATTTAAATCTAAAGAGGAAAAAATGCTTGATATCCAACTCTTAGCAGAGGATAGCAATCTTGTAGTTCACTATGGCACGAAGACTCGCTCTCTTCCATTTAAAGATTGGCAGCACTATATATCTTCAAGAGCAAAGCGGGGCAATATACTTGCTGGGCATCTTAAAAGGGTAGAAAGTATTTCAGAAGAAGTTAAGGTTAAAGATTCTGCAAAAGAGTCTTCTTAAATATCTTCATTGATTTAATTATTGTATCTTTGTCTATCAATAAACTCGGAGAGAATCTTATGGTATTGATATTTGCTTTTAATATCATTAGTCCGTTGTTATGACATGCTTTTATTAAAGCATCTATTTCAATAGAGGATTTTTTATTAAAAGTTACACTTATCCACAATCCTGCAGACTTAACCTCTTCAAATAATTTTAAATCTTCCTGAATATCTTCAAGAGCTTTAATAAATATTTTTTCCTTGGCTGTAACCTTTTTTAAGAATGCTTTCTTAGAAATTATATCTATTACTTTTTCACCAACTGCGCATGCTATTGGATTGCCTCCGAAAGTACTTCCATGATGGCCAGGACTCATATACTTAGATACTTTGTTGTTTGTAATTATTCCTCCCAATGGCAAGCCATTTGCAATACCCTTAGCAAAACAAACAATATCTGGATTTATATTAAATTGCTCATAAGCAAATAAAGTCCCTGTCCTTCCTACTCCTGATTGAACCTCATCTATTATTACGAGGGCATTATTTTTTTTAGCTTGCTTTATAATTTGCTTGATAAAATTCTTATTGGCCTTAGTAATACCAGATTGCCATTGAACAAGCTCTAAAATTACTGCAGAGGTTTTCTCTGAAAAAACTTTATCCAAACCATTTGGATTATTAAATTCATGATTTTTAATTCCTCTTGGTAAGGGGCCAAAGCCATCATTTAAGTATTTTGAATGAGACAATGTAATGCCCATCAATGTTCTTCCATGAAAAGAAGTACTAAATGAAATAATCTCATTTTTTTTATTATTAAATTTTTGTGTTGAATACTTTCGAGCAGTTTTAATAGCTGCTTCTATTGCCTCGCCACCAGAGTTGGAAAAAAAGACCTTATCACCAAAAGTTTTATTGCATAGCTTTTTTGCAAGTCTAGTCGTAGGCTCATTAATATATAGATTAGAGAGGTGCCACACATCTTTACTTTGGCTCTGTACTACTTTTATGAGCTCTTTATTAGAATGACCAAGACTTGTTACGGCAATACCTGCTGTCAGATCAATATATTTTTTATTATTTGTATCCCATACATATGAACCTTTAGCCTTTTTAACAACAAAGTCAGCTGGAGAATAAAAAGGCATAATATAATTAATATAATCTTTACTCATACTCATAATTTTATTGTAACGTGGTTATTGTTAAAAAAATAAAAGCTGATAAATATTTAATAGATATCAAGCCAAATGGATCTTTGAATGGCATCGCAAGACTAATATTTATTTTAAGCATTTCATTTATCTGTATTGGAATTGCAACAATATTTTTTTTATTGGGGGCTACTCTAATACTTCCATTTGCTGGCTTAGAAATACTAATTTTAGTTACTGCTTTTTATATGAACTTTAATTGGAGCAAGCAAAGGCAAAAAATATTTTTATCAGATGAGCTTGTTTTGATTCAGAAAGGCAGAAAAAAAATAGAATATAGCTGGCAAGAATTTAGAACATTTACTTCATTTCAAGTTAATAAGAGCTCTGATGAAATTACTAAACTTTCTTTTAGATCAAAAGGGCAAGATATAGAGATAGGGGAGTTTTTAAATCAAGAGGATAAAAAATTATTACAAAAAGAAATGAATATTTTGGTGGATGAATTAAATAACTAGCTATCCATCCCAACGATCTAGCTTCTTCTTTTCAAGTTCTAGCTTTAGTTCTTTAATAAGAGGTATACCATCTTTAAACTTTACTGGAGCCTCGCCATTAATGAGGGGCTGCAGATAATCAATACCTTTTTTTGTAATACTAAAACCATTTTTGCTTATGAAGCTTTTAGGCAACTTCTTCTCAAGATTTGCTATTTTTGATACCGGAGCTGGCTCAACCACCCATTTATATTTTCTTCCTGCAAGTCTCTTTATTACAGGCATAGTTCCATTCATTCCTTTCATTGCATATTTTACAGCATGAATGCCTACTGCTTGCGCATGATCAAAGTCAGTTTTAGATGCTAGGTGTCTAGCGCTCCTTTGAAGATAATCAGCAACAGCCCAATGATTTTTGTGCTTTAATTTTGATGTGATTAAATTCGCAATGTACGGAGCAACTCCTCCAAGTTGAGTATGTCCAAAGGCATCTTTTGTATCTGTCTCTGCTAGAAACTTGCCTCTAGAATTCCTTACACCCTCTGAAACCACTACAACACAATAACCATCTGAACTTACGTTTTTCTCCACTTCCGCAAGAAAGTTTTTTTGGTTAAAAGTGACTTCTGGTAATAAAATAATATGCGGTGCATTCTGACTCTCTCTTTTTGCAAGTATGCTTGATGCAGCCATCCAGCCGGCATGCCTTCCCATAACCTCAAGAATAAATACTTTTGTTGATGTTTCTGACATAGATTGCACATCTAACGATCCCTCTAGTGTCGAAGTGGCAATATATTTTGCGGCAGAACCAAAGCCGGGGCATGAGTCAGTAACAACAAGATCATTGTCTACAGTTTTAGGTATTGCTATGCATGTTAAATCGTACCCAAGATCTTTACTGATTTTTGAGACTTTTAATGCAGTGTCAGCAGAGTCATTTCCACCATTATAAAAAAAATAACCAATATTATGAGCCTTAAAAACTTCTATTAGTCTTTTATATTGACGTGCATCAGATTCAAGATCTTTAAGTTTAAACCTGCACGAGCCAAATACTCCACCAGGTCGATATTTCAATGATTCAATATTTGCAATGGATTCTTTGGATGTATCAATAAGATCTTCTTTTAATGCCCCAAGAATGCCATTTTTTCCAGCATATAACTTTCCTATCTTGTTCTTATGCTTTCTAGTCTCAAGAATTAAAGAGCTGGCTGTGGCATTTATTACTGCTGTGACCCCACCTGATTGTGCATAAAATGCATTTTTCTTCATATAAGCGCCCTATATTTCTTTATTTAACTTTTACAAAGTATTATAACCACTATGAGAATACATATTCTAGGTATATGCGGGACCTTCATGGGAGGCATTGCACAGATACTTAAAGATTCAGGTCATGATGTTTCAGGTTCTGATATTCAATTTTATCCACCTATGTCAGATCAGCTTAAAAGCTCTCATATTGACCTAGTTCATGGTTACGAAGTAAATGATTTACCAAAAGCAGATCTATACATAATTGGTAATGCCCTGTCTCGAGGAAATGAGTCTGTTGAATATATCTTAGAAAATAACCTCCCATTTAAATCGGGGCCAGATATTCTTGGCGAAATGCTGACAAAAAAAAATGTCATTTCAATTTCTGGAACCCATGGCAAAACAACAACTTCTTACATGCTATGCCATATTTTTTTAAAGCAGGATAGAGATATTGGATATCTGGTTGGAGGAGTTTCAAGTTCTACAGGTAAATCAGCTTGCTTAGGAAGCGATAATGTATTTATAGTCGAAGCAGATGAGTATGATTCTGCTTTTTTTGACAAAAGGTCGAAGTTCATTCACTACAAAACAAATACATTGGTAATTAACAACATAGAATTTGATCATGCTGATATATTTAGGGATCTTGATGATATAAAAAAACAATTTCACCATCTCATAAAGACAATACCAGGGTCTGGAAATATTATTTTTTATGGAGATGATAAGAATTCATATGACGTTGTCACCCAAGGAGCATGGTCAAAAATAATTTCTATTAATAAAGGCAATTATCAGTTAGATTTTAAAAATAGATTATTAACGATTGATGAAAAAGAATATTCTTTAAAAGACCTTCCATTGATTGGAGAGCATAATCTTAAAAATTATTGTTCTGCAATTCTTGCTGCAAATGTAAATGGCATATCTATAGAAGATTCAATTGAGAGTCTCCTTGATTTTGACGGAGTTAAGCGTAGATTAGAAAACAAAGGATCATATGCAGGCGTAAGCATCTACGATGATTTTGCTCACCACCCAACAGCAATTAGAATGACAGCTGATGCGCTTTCTTCTCAAAATTCAGAGTCAAAAATTCTAGGCATAATAGAATTAGGATCTAATACTATGTCAGGAGGGTTTCATGGTGATGATTTATTCAATGCTCCTAGCTCCCTCGCAAAAACTATTTGGATAGATCATAAAAGTATTCTAGGGGAAGAGACAGATGAGCGATTGGTTTTTAATTCAATTGAATCATCTTTAATTTTTATAAAAGATAATATTTGTGATTATGATATTATTTTGATAATGACAAACAAAGACAGTTCTTTAATATACAACCCAATTATTAAACACCTTGAAAAAATCTAACGTACCTATATTCCCATTAAAAATTGTTGCATTGCCTGGAAGTATTCAGTCATTACAAATTTTTGAGCCCAGATATGTAAACATGGTTAAGAGCTCTCTAAAAGATGATTCTGGTTTTGTTATTGCTTTTTTTGAAGAAGAAAACTCAGAGAGCAGCGTTACCATCTCTAAGAAAGGTACTTATGTAAGAATAATAGATTTCAACAACTTACCAAATGGATTGCTAGGCATAACCGTCAAAGCTGAGGATAAAGTTTCAATTAAGAACATATGTCAGCTTGAGGATGGTTTAAATATTGGTGAGGTTGAGCCAATGATTGATCCTGAGGTTGATGATCAGGCAATACTTGCTGAGTATCCAGAATTTGTAAATATTCTAGCTCAAATCATGAAGCATCCAAAAGTAAGTGAGATGCCAATCGATGTTAATTTTAATTCTGCCGATTCAATTGCTTATCATCTCGGCGGTTTAATACCATTAACTCCTGAGGAAAAGCAAAGCCTGCTTGATGCATTTGATGCATCGCAGAGATTTATAATCCTATCAAAGTGTATAGAAAAGATGAAAAGCACATAATTGAATTTTATTTAAACTCGATTTCTTCAACTCCAGATTTTTTTCTCAACCAGTTTATGCCTCTTCTAACAGTTTTAATTGAAATGATTCTTCTCTCTAAATTTTGCTTGCCAGGATAGTCGCTCATAACCAATCCTATCAAAATCATTAGGATGCCCTGACCAGGGAGAACTAATGCCAGGATCCCAAGAATTATAAATATGTAACCAATTAAGTTCTTTATAATCATATAAAATAACCACAACACGATAGAACTTTCTTTTAGTTTCGAAACTCTTTGCTTATTTGTGAAGTAGTCTTGAGGTATTTTTGCTGCAAAATATTTAATTCCAAATATACTCATAAAGAAAATACAGAAGGAAAAAACTCCCAGATATAAAAGTATATAACTATTTTTTTCTAGCCATTCATATATAAAACTTAGGCCATAAATTTCCATATTTACTTATCTTTTTGCTTTAATATAATTTAGTATATCTTAAGCATCTAATAATTAAATATATCGAATTTTGTCACAAGAAAAAATTAAAGAAATTTGTCTCAAATCATTAGAGGATAGCAAAGCAGAAGATATTCTTTCGCTAGATATTGAGGGCATATCCTCTTTCGCTGATACAATAATTATAGCAACAGCGACTTCTAACAGGCATGCAAAATCTATTTCTGAAAAATTGATTGAAGAGGTCAAAACTAACAATCTAGAAATTATTGGCAATGAAGGTACTGCCGATTCAGGCTGGATTCTTGTTGATTGCGGATCAGTTGTGATCAATCTCATGAAATCAGAAACAAGGGAATTTTATGATTTAGAGGGATTGTGGGGTGAGAATACATTACTTCCAGCAAGCTCTTAGATGCTTCTTAACTTTATAAGTGTAACCAATAAGCTATCTAAATGGGAAAGTGAAGGAGTTAATTATTACTCTAAACAATTGCCAAATTATGTTTCGCTAAATTTTGAGGATATCAAAAGCCAACAACATCCAAAACGATCTGTCGATGAAGTAGTATCGCTTGAATCAAAATCTATTTTATCCAAAGTTAAAGATAGCGAATTCACAATTTCATTTGATATAAAAGGCGAGCATGTAAGTAGTGAAAAGTTTAGTCAAATCATAAGAACATGTATTGAAAATAATAAGAAAGCCAACTTTATAATTGGAGGTTCATTTGGGCTCTCAGATGAGATATTAAATTCTTCTAATAAGGTAATTTCAATCTCTAAAATGACTTTCCCGCATAGATTGTTCAAAATAATATTAATGGAACAAATATATAGAGCATTCTCAATTCTTAATAATTCTCCATATCACAAATGATAGACATTGAAGACAGATTTATTGAGAAAAGGATATTTAAAAGCAGATTAATACTGATTTATTTATTCTTTGGATTTCTATTTTCCTTACTCGTATATAGAACATATTCTTTACAAGTTTATAGCTTTTCAAGCTATGAGCTTGCTTCAATAGAAAATAAAACAAAGACCGTTTTAGTTCAGCCAACCAGAGGTATTATCTATGATCGTAATGGCAATATATTAATAAATAACGTTCCAAGTTATGACTTAATTATTCAACCTTCACAAATAACAGATATTCAAGCCTATTTAGACAGATTGGGTTCAATAATCTCAATTTCAAATAGAGATAGAGAATATGTATATGAACAATTTCCAATTAAATCATCATATAACAGAGAGTTAACAGTTAAGAGGGGGCTTAGTAATGAGGAAATAGCTAGGTTTGAAGTAAGAAACTATCTTTTTCCTGAAGCCATCATAGATGAAAGATATAGTCGAGAGAGTCAATATCCAGATCTATTCTCTCATGTGCTTGGTTACGTTGGAGGAATCCAAAATGATAGGCTTGAAAATGTACTTAGTTCGCAGAATAAAAGGCTTGGTGAGACCGCTTTCAAATATGCTAATGGCTATCTAGTTGGTAAAACCGGCATAGAGAGCATCTATGATAATGAGTTAAGAGGTACTTTTGGAGAAAAGGTTTATGAAGTTGATGCAAGGGGTAAATTTCTTAAACAAATTGACCTAATTGATCCTATAAAAGGAAAGGATCTGGTGACATCTTTGGATCTGAATGCTCAAAAAATTGCATACGAAGCAATGAAAGGAAGAAGAGGTGCAGTAGTGGTCGTAGAAATCGAATCTGGATCAATAATAACTTACTTAAGCTCTCCATCTTTTTCAATCAATGAAATCTCAAATGGAATTTCAAATTCAAATTTTCAGAAATTGGTGGATGATAAAAATAAACCTTTTTTTGATAGAGCCTCGCAAGGAAGATATTCTCCAGCCTCAACAATCAAACCAGCTATTGGACTTTATGGGTTAGAAAATAAAATAATTGACTGGGATTTTAAAATTCAAGATCCTGGATATTTTATTCTTCCGGAAGACCAAAGAGTTTATAGGGGATGGAAAGATGGTGGACATGGTGAAATTAATTTAGAAAGCGCAATAATTGAGAGCTCAAATACTTTCTTTTTTTCTTTAGCATATGAATCAGAGATAGATGATTTAATTCAACATCTGGCTAGTTTTGGATTTGGAAAAAATGTTTGTTTAGATTGTTTTAATCCAGACAAAGGTTTGTTGCCAAGTCCAGAATGGAAAATGAATAATCTTAACTTCGGATGGTTCAAGGGTGACTCTGTGAACATGGGGGTTGGTCAAGGCTATCTAAGCGCTACTCCAATTCAGCTTGCATTCTACGGTGCTTTTCTAAGCAATAAAGGATCTCTTGAAAAGCTTTCAATATTGGATATATACAGCAATAAAGAATTATTAGAGCTGCCTTCAAATAATATTTCTGAAGAAGACTGGAATAGGCTTCATGATAGTATGATTGGAGTAATAGAGAGCCCCAAGGGAACTGCAAAGAGATTAAAGAACCTAAAACCATATACGATTGCTGCAAAATCAGGCACCGTAGAATTAGTAAGTTTAGATAGTAAAGAGGATTATGAGTTGGTAAGGCAAGATATTAACAAAAGAGATCATGCAATAATGGTTGCTTTTGGGCCAATGCCAAATCCAAAATATGCTGTAAGTGTAGTTATTGAGAACGCAGAAAGCGGAGGATCAGTTGCTGGACCGGTCGCGGTAAAAGTACTTAACTCATTAATAGATAAATGAAGCAGCTTTCTTTTAAAAGATTTACTATTTACTTTGATCAATACCTATTTATTTCCATAACATTGCTGTCAGTCATGGGTTTATTTTTTCTTTATAGCGCCTCTCAAGGCGATGTAAATGTTGTAATTAAGCAAGCAGTATTTGTTGGATTTGGTTTATGTCTTATGTTTGCTCTAAGTCAGCCAGATCCTGATATATATAAAATTCTTTCGTTAGTTTTCTTAATAATTTCTTTGCTCCTAGTTGTAATAACGATCCTATTTGCAAAAGAAATTAATGGAGCAAAAAGATGGCTTGATCTCGGAGTATTTACCCTTCAGCCATCTGAACTAGTGAAAATTGCTCTTCCATTATATTTAGCATCATATCTTTTTGAAAAACCAATACCTATTGATTTAAAGAATACTTTTAAAAGTATAGCGATAATAGCAACATGTTTTTTATTAATTGCTAAGCAACCAGATTTAGGAACAAGTTTGGTTGTTTCAATGGCAGGAATTTATATTTTGTTTTTTGCTGGTTTAAGTTGGAAGTTTATTGGATCTTCTTTTTTGATTTTCATAATTTCACTTCCTTTTTTATGGAATAATTTTCTACAACCATTTCAACAACAAAGGATCCAGACATTGCTTGATCCTGGTGCTGATCCTTATGGCAGTGGTTGGAATATAACGCAATCCAAAATCGCAATAGGATCTGGAGGTATTTCAGGAAAAGGCTACACTGATGGATCTCAATCGCATTTAGATTTTCTTCCTGAAACAGAAACAGATTTCATATTTGCTGTAATCGCCGAAGAGTTTGGGTTTATAGGTATATGCGTTTTACTCTCAATCTATTTTTTTATTTTATTAAGGTGCCTTTACTTGGCTTTTAATGCTAGAGATAGATTTTGTAGATTAACCATTGGAGGCCTAAGTTTAATATTTGCCTCAACTCTTTTTATTAATCTTGCTATGGTAACTGGACTAATTCCAGTTGTGGGAATGCCACTTCCATTAATTAGTAAGGGTGGGTCATCACTATTATCATTCTACATTGCTTTTGGCATTATAATATCCATGGCATCACATAAAAAATTAATGCAAAGATGAACAGACTATACTTATTAATTACTATTCTTTTTTCAGCTGGTAGCTTTGCAGATTATTTAAATCATCCTGAGATAGAAAATCTTATTGAAGAGCTTGTTAATACTCATAATTTTGATGAAAGTTATGTCTTAGAAGTAATTTCTGATGCTGAAAAGAAACAAAAAATACTCGATGATATCTCAAGCCCAGCTGAATTTACCCTTACATGGGACAGGTACAAAGCAATATTCATTGAAGACAAAAGAATTACTAACGGCAAAACTTTTATTAAAGATAACCTTCAAACTCTTCAAAAGGCTGAGGATGAGTTTGGAGTTCCAAAAGAGATAATCACTGCAATTATTGGAGTAGAGACTAGATATGGCAAAATTCAAGGATCTCATAGGGTTATCGATAGCCTTTTTACCTTAGGCCTTGACTACCCCAGGCGCTCAAAATTTTTTAGGAGCGAATTAATCAATTTTTTTCTTTTAACTAGAGAAAATAATCTTGATATTCTACAAATTAAAGGATCATATGCTGGTGCTATGGGCTATGGTCAGTTTATCTCATCAAGTTACAGATCATATGCTATAGACTACGACAACGACGGGACTGCTGATCTATTCAACTCAGTTGATGACGCAATCGGAAGTGTTGCAAACTATCTTGTAAAAAGAGGGGGTTGGAAAAGAGATGGTAATATAATCCAAGAAGTTAAATTAAATAATCCTAGGCTTACTTATTCTCCTAACTCTGCTTCTAACAAATTCATCCCTCTTATGTTCTCCGAGGGTTTAGACGAATATTATGTTATAGAGAAAGGAGACACCTTATCTGATATAGCTTTTAAAAATAATATATCTGTCAAAGAATTAGCAAAATTGAATAATATAAAAAACCAAAACAATATTTATTCTGGTCAAAAAATCTTAGTAAGAAATAAAAAAGAATTATATTTTATTGGAGATGACAACTTTATCGCAATAACCAAATATAATATAAGTCACTTTTATGCAATGGCAGTGTATTATCTATCTGAAGAGTTAAAAATATGAAAAATTTCTTAATAACAGTTCTACTTTCTTTTTCTATTATTGCTGAATCACAAAGCTTTGTTCCAAATTCTCCTCCATTAAATGTAAAGAGCTATATTTTGCTTGAGCCTAACACAGGAACTGTAATTGCAGAATTCAATTCTGATGATGCTATAGAACCAGCAAGCATGACAAAAATAATGACCAGTTATGTGGTTGCTGATCAAATTGATAATGGACTTATTTCGCTTGATGATGAAGTTTTAATTAGCGAAAAAGCATGGAGAATGCAAGGTTCAAAAACTTTTATAGAAGCTGGAAAAAGAGTAAAAGTTTCTGATTTGCTAAAAGGTATTATGATTCAGTCTGGAAATGATGCCTCTGTTGCAATTGCTGAGTATGCTGGAGGAACTGAAGATGGTTTCGTAGATTTGATGAATGCCTATGCAGAGTCTCTTGGTATGAATAACACATCATTTAAAAACTCAACAGGCCTTCCTGACTCTAATCATTATTCTTCAGCCAGAGATTTGGCAAACTTAACATTAAGCTATATTAATAAATTCCCAAATGAATATGCTTTATATAAAGAAAAACAATTTACATTTAATAATATAAAGCAGCTTAATAGAAATAAATTGCTATGGAGAGATGAATCTGCTGATGGTGTAAAAACTGGCCATACCAGCTCAGCTGGATATTGTTTAGTTGGCTCAGCTAAAAGAGGTGGAATGCGTTTAATTACGGTCGTAGCTGGAAGCAAGTCAGATAAAGATAGATTTTCTGATACCCAAAGGTTGCTTGAATATGGGTTCAGATTCTTTGCAACTCAAAAGGTCTTATCTGCTGATCAAGAACTAAAAGAAATATCAATTTGGGGAGGCCTGGCAGATACTTTAAAGATTGGAGTTAAGAAAGATATCTCTTTAACTCTACCTAGGACTAGCTTTAAAGATTTAAAAATAAACTATAAACATAAAAATAACTTACAAGCACCAATAGAAATTGGTGATGAGGTAGGATCAATAGAAATAGTTAGTAATGGAGAGATTGTTTATACTGAAAAACTTGAAGCACTTGAAAGCATTGAATCAAAAGGTTTTTTTGGAAGAATTTGGTCTAAATTTGTTTTATGGATAATGAGCCTTTTTGGATTTGGAGATAATGAATCAAGTTAAAGCAGTCTTTCAGGGTGACTTTGATCTACTAGAAAACATAAAAATCTCACCTCTCAGCAGGGGTTATACATTCTCAGATGGCATTTATGAAGTAGTGCCATTTCATAACAATATTCCAATTGCGTTTGATGAGCACATCATAAGATTTAAGAAAAGTGCAGATGCTATGAATATTGCATTAGATGAAGCAAGAGTGATTGATGAAATGTCTCAATTGATAGATATGTGTGATGGAAACAATGGATATGTTTACTATCAGATCTCAAGAGGTATAGATGAAATAAGGAGCCATATTCATAACTCAAATTTAGAACCAGAGTACTTTGGATACTCTTTAAACTATGATTTTGAAGATAAGAAATTTAAGGTTTTGCTCTGTGAAGATATTAGGTGGGGCAGATGCGATATTAAATCAACTTCTTTATTAGCAAATACCCTGATGATGAATAATGCTGCATCAAAAGGTTGTAATGAAATTATTATGCACAAAGATGGCATTATCACCGAAGCAGGCGCATCAAATGTTTTTTTTATAATAGATAATGCCATTTGTACACCGAGTCTAAATAATAATATTTTGCCTGGCATAACAAGAGACATGTCTATAAAGATTTTTAGAAAAAATAATATTAACGTCTTTGAAGATAATTTTTCTATTGAACAACTGTTGTCCGCATCAAAAGTCTGGTTAACAAGCTCTACAAAGGGAATGGCAGAGGTTACGGATGTTTATTCAGAAAATCACAGTATTAAAAGTGAAAATTTTTTGTTCAATAAATGTGAGGATATTTTTAGAACAGCTTTCTTTAACGACTAGAAAGCTCAAGAACAAGGTCGCTTAGCCTTTCCCAAAAATTTGTTTTGTTAATTCCTTTATTTGATAAATCCAATTCAAATATTTTTTTTTGAAATCCAATTAATCTTTTTAATTTAAATGATTGCATTAGTTTTTTATAATCTGAAACTTTATTGTTCCAAACTCCAAGTTTCAAAAGAGCTGCATCTGGTCTCGAAGATTGCAAAGCAGCAACTGCATTGTTAATTATTTTTCCTATTACCCAAACAAGTAGAGCAGCATAATGATCATCATGCTCTTTAATAGATTGAACAATTCTTAAAGCTTCACTTGGATTCCTTTTTAAGATCATATCCTCCAGTTCAAATGGGACAAATTCAGCATTATCGTCAACATAATCAATTTGTATATCATGGTTGTTGGTATTAGTGAGCTTTAAAAGATTTACTTCATTTTGTTGAGCAACAAGATTGCCCGAATTTAGAGCAGATATTTTTTCAATGGCTTGTGATCTTTTTTGATCATCTAAAAAATTAAGTTGTTTCTTTAACCAAATCTTCTCTTCAAAAGATTTAAGTTTTTGGCAGTCAATAATTAAACCCACTTCGTCAATAGCTTTGAACCACTTTAATCTCTTATTAATCTTATCCAAACGAGAATCAATAATTATTGCAATGTTTTCCATTGAGTTTAAATTAGGAATCTCAATTAGTGATTGGATATAGTTATCGATTTTTCCCTTAGTGTGAGAAATCTCTATGAGGGTCTTTGAGCCAAACAAAGATCCTCCAGCATTTTCTAAGATTATTTGATGAATTTTATCTATCTCACTCTCTTGAATAATCCTTTTTTCTTCAAAGCCCTGATATTGTTTTAAATAACTTTGAATTTCATCTCTTGCATTATTTTTAAGAGTAATTTCTTGTCCAAATATAAGAAATATATTTATACCCTTATCAATATATTTCGAATATGAGCTCCCGTCACAAATCAATTAGATTTACCTCAAGAGTTATTTGTTGAATGAGCTCATCTTCCATTTCATTTCTGAGCATTGAAAGCATTTCATTTTGCGCCAAAGGATTTAATTCATTTGAATTATATCTTTTTAAAATCATGAATTGTTTTGTTTTCTTTTCGTTATTTCTTTCAATATCTATCATTAAAACTAACTTAAGCTCTGTTTCCAGAGATCGCAGAGCATTCCCTCCATAAACATTATATTTTTCAAATTTATATTCTCTAATATGAACTTTGCTAGTTGTCATATTATCGAATTCATTTATGGTGAAGATTTTATCTTTAAAATTATTTGGGAGTTTGTTATCAGCAGAGAACTCTATAGCTGAAGAATAGTTTAATGGGGTAAAACCGCAGCCATGCACTGAGAGTGCTAAAACTAAAACAGCAAAGGATTTTTTTATTTTTGAAAGCATGATTAGTAATTTATTTTATAACACAAAATTAATAATTTTCTCTTTAATATAAATTACCTTTCTGATTTCTTTTCCTTCAATATTATTTTTTATATTCTCAATAGATTTTGCAGCTTCTTCAATTTCTTTCTGATCAAGACCTTTGTCTAAACTTATTTTTCCTCTTACTTTTCCATTTATTTGAACTACTAGCTGAAAACTTGAAGCTTCCATCAATTTAGAATCAAATTTAGGCCAGGATGAATCAATATTTTCATTTAATATATTTTGGGCAAAGCCTTGCCAAAGATATTCTGAAATATGTGGAGCAATTGGATGAATTGCTTTGAGAATGAATATTATTGTTTCATTTAAGCAGAATACCTCTTCTTCAGTTGCTGAATCTTCTTTGAAGTTATCAGGTATAGCATTAAATAATTCCATAATTGCTGCGATTACAGTATTGAAAGAATATCTTGAGTCATAGTCATTCTGTATTTTTTGCAGGGTACTATGCGATTTTTGTCTTAAATTTTTACCTTCATCGCTAATAGACGAGGGTTCTTGTATGTTTTCAAGTTTTCGTCCGTCAACTAATTTCCAAAGTTTCTTTAAAAACCTAAATGAGCCCTCAACAGATGACTCTGACCATTCAAGGCTTTGTTCAGGTGGTGATGTAAACATCATGTAAAGCCTTACTGTATCAGCCCCATATTTATCTATGTAAGCTTGAGGATCAACAGTATTACCTTTTGATTTAGACATTTTTGCACCATCTTTAAGTACCATGCCTTGTGTGAGGAGTTTTTTAAATGGCTCATCACCATCCACCATATCAAGATCTCTTAAAGCCTTATGAAAGAACCTTGAATAAAGTAAATGCAATATTGCATGCTCAATACCTCCAATATAAAGATCTACTGGCAACCAATACCTTGAGTTTTCATCAAGCACTTCTTTGTCATTATCTGCTGATGGGAATCGTGCGTAATACCATGAAGAATCCATGAAAGTATCAAAAGTATCTGTTTCCCTTTTGTAGCCGTCTTTAGAATTAATAAAAGCTTCATTCTGACTTAACGGTATTGGGCCGGAGCCTTCAGGTAATTCTGGTAGCTTTACTGGAAGCTCTGATTCTTCAACTACAGATGCTTCCCCATCTTTATATACAACAGGTATAGGGCAGCCCCAATATCTTTGTCTGCTTATACCCCAGTCTCTTAATCTAAACTGCACAAGCCCCTCTCCAAGCTTTTTGCTTCGCAAATCCTTGATAATTAAGGTTATTGCCTCTTCTGAATGCATCCCATCATACTTATTCGAATCAAATAAGATGCCTTTCTCTAAGCATGGGAGCTCGGTATTTTCCTTATTTATTACTTGTGTAATTTCCAGATTATATTTTGAAGCAAACTCAAAATCTCTTTGATCGTGTGCAGGCACTCCCATTACGACCCCTGTACCATAATCAAGTAAAACAAAATTTCCGATCCAGATTGGAACCTTTTTTCCTGTAAGAGGGTGGATGGCATCTAAACCAGTAGGGATGCCTAATTTCTCAGCTTTTGCCATATCTGCTTCAGCTGCTTTCACCTCTTTGCATTTCTCAAGAAAATTAGATATCTCTATATTTTCTTTAGCCAGATCAATAGCCAGTTTATGCTGAGGTGATATTGCTAAAAAACTTGCACCAAATATTGTGTCTGGTCTAGTCGAAAAAATTGTAAGTTTTTCATTACCATTTTCTAGCTTGAAGTCTATGTGAGCACCCTCTGATTTGCCAATCCAATTTCTTTGCATTGTTTTCACATTTTCTGGCCAATCAAGGCCGTCCAAAGATTCTAATAACTCATCAGCATAATCAGTAATCTTAATAAACCACTGATCTATTTCTTTAATCTCAACCTGTGCTCCAGATCTCCATCCTTTCCCATCAATCACTTGCTCATTAGCTAATACCGTCTCATCTACAGGATCCCAATTAACCATAGATTTTTTCTTGTAAACAAGACCTTTGTCATAAAACTTTTTGAAGAGTAGTTGCTCCCATTTATAATAATCCGAATCACATGTCCTCAGTTCTTTTGACCAATCGTAACCTAAGCCAAGAGAGTTCAATTGGCCTTTCATGTACTCAATATTTTGCTTAGTCCATTCTGCTGGGCTCACTTTATTAGATATTGCAGCATTTTCTGCAGGTAATCCAAACGCGTCCCAGCCCATTGGTTGAAAGACATTAAAACCCTGCATCTTTTTATATCTAGAAATTACATCTCCTATTGTGTAGTTTCTAACATGACCCATATGCAGTTTTCCGGAAGGGTATGGAAACATGGAAAGACAATAGAACTTTTCTCTTTCATCGGGCGTAGACTGAAATCTATTTTCATCATTCCAAAGTTTTTGGATAGCGCTCTCTATCTCAGATGGATTGTATTCACTCATAATTATTTGGTAAAAATTCTTTTTCTAAATAGTTAATTGTGTGTTTGTTTTTAATAAAAGTTTCATCATGCAAAACATCTTGATGAAGTGAATGGTTCGTCTTAATGCCTTGAATAAAGAATTCATCTAATGCGCTTAGCATTCTTTTGATTGCTGATTCTCTTGTATTTGCAAGAGTTATAACTTTTGATAAAAGTGAGTCGTAATATGGCGGAACTGTATAACCACCATATATATGAGAGTCATACCTTACTCCAAAACCTCCAGGAATATGCATTTTTGTAATCAGTCCTGGAGATGGCTGAAAGGTTATTGGATCTTCCGCATTTATCCTGCACTCAATAGCATGACCTTTAAAATCTATCTCGTCTTGATCAAGCTCAATATCCATTCCCAAAGCAATTCTAAGTTGCGCTTTCACAAGATCATATCCAGTAATCATTTCAGTAACAGGATGCTCAACCTGGATTCTTGTATTCATTTCAATAAAATAGAACTCATTATTCTCATATAAGAATTCAATAGTTCCAACACCTTCATATTTAATTTTTTTACATAGGCTGATCGATGCATCTAAAGTTTTCTGTAAGGATTTTTCATCAATATCAAGGGCTGGAGCTTCTTCTATGATTTTCTGATGTTTTCTTTGCATACTGCAATCTCGAGTCCCTAAATGTATGGCCCCACCCTTTCCATCGCCAACCACTTGCACTTCAACATGCCTTGGATTTTCAATAAATTTTTCAATATAAACGGTACCATTTCCAAATGCACTCAGTGCTTCTTGAATAGTCACTTCGAGAGAGTTGAGCAAGTCTGACTCTTCTCTAACCATTCTCATGCCTCTCCCGCCTCCACCAGCAGTTGCTTTTATCATTATTGGATATCCAATATTTCCTACAATGTCTTTAATTTTTTCGTCTGAATCAGGAAGCTCCCCTTTATAACCAGGTACAATTTGAATACCTGCCTCTTCTGCCAAAGTCTTTGCAGTAATTTTATCTCCCATTTTCCTAATAATTTCAGAGCTAGGGCCAATAAATTTAAAACCACTTTTTTCACACATCTCTGCAAAATTTGGATCTTCTGCTAGAAATCCATAGCCAGGATAAATACCATCCACTTCTGTTAATTCGGCTGCGGAAAGAATAGCTGCCGCATTAAGATAGCTTAATGTTGGTGATGCCGGTCCAATGCAAACTGACTCGTCAGCAAACTTTAAATGCTTAAGATCTCTATCAGCAGTCGAATAAACTGCAACAGTTTTTATATTCAATTCTTTGCATGCTCGCATTGCACGCAAGGCAATTTCTCCTCTATTAGCTATGAGAACTTTGTATGACATTTTAATCGATGGTTATAATGTGTTGATCAAATTCCACCGGTTGCCCATCTTCAACATTTATAGAAGTGATTTTTCCGCTAAATTCTGATTTAATTTCATTCATCATTTTCATAGCTTCTATAATGCAAAGCACATCTCCAACCTCGACAGTATCACCCACTCTTATGAATGGATCTTTATCAGGCCCTGGCTTTCTATAAAATGTTCCAACTATTGGAGATCTTACCAAGTTACCAGATACAGCCTCATCAACCTTCTCAGTTGATTCAATTATTGGTTGCGGTACTGCTACTTGCTGAACTGAAGGAGTGTTTGAAATAATGTTTTGACTACCACCTCTTGTAATTCGAACAGACTCATCACCCTGACCAACCTCTATTTCGGTAAGATCAGACTCTTGTAACATTTCAATTAATTTTTTTATTTTTCTTATATCCATAATATTTACTTAAATTTTAAAATTGAATCTAGGAGAGCATATTCATAACCTGAAGCACCTAATCCACAAATTACTCCTGTTGCTATGTCAGAAAAATATGAGTGATGCCTAAACTCCTCTCTGCTAAAAATATTAGATATATGTACTTCATAAAAAGGAACATTTACAGCGAGCAGAGCATCTCGTAATGCAATGCTTGTGTGTGTGAATGCGCCTGGATTTATAATAATTGCATCATATGACTCTGAAATGCATGTCTGAATTTTATCAACGAGTTCATGCTCAGCATTGCTTTGGAAAAAATCAACACTGCATTTATGCATCTTAGCAAGATCTAATAAATTATCCTCTATCTTTTCAAGATTAACATCACCGTAATGATTATTTTCTCTTGCTCCAAGAAGATTTAAATTTGGTCCATTAATAACTAATAATTTCATGTTGAAGGATTTTAGCTGAATTTAAGAGATTTTAAAAGATTTTAAAAGATTATTTTAGATATTTTTTGAGACTGGAGCGGATAACAGAAGCCTGAGTCTGAACAGCCTTGAAAGTATATCAATAAATTATTGAGATTCTCAACTTTAGCAGTCATTATAAATAGTTCTCCTCTAAGGATTTGAGTTTTTCCAAAAAACTCATCTTCGTAGGTAGTTTCATTTGAATTGATAATTATATATTCCAACTCATTATCACCATCTACAATTTTTACTGAATTTTTGTAAAGATAATATCCATTATTAATTCGCCAATTAATATATAAGAGATCGTTATCAATATAGCCCGAAGTAGCAAAAGCATCAGAAGGTTTTAATATTTCATTTTTTTCATCAAAAAGATTTTGAGCATCTAAAGAAATGGTTGTGACTAGTAAAAGGATGGATAATTTAAGTAACTTATACATTACAAAATGATAAACTCTGAAATATGGAAATGAAAGATAACACACTCCATTAATGTTTAAAAAATTTCTATTAAATATTTTCTTCAACATCCCTGATTTTATTTTTAAATTTTTTGGAATGTTTAATAGCATAGTTTATAGAGGTCACGCATTAGATGATCAGACAAAGTTTTTTTTAAAATTAATACCTATTAAGAATTTGAAAGATGAGGATGAGAGCAAAATCAAATCCATCAGACAAGCCTATGAAAACAGATCAAGCTTTATAAATACTGCTGCAAATCCCATTCAAGATGTTAGCTATAGTGATATTGAATTAATGGATGAACTAATTTTAAGAAAGTATTCACCTAGAAAAAAACATACCAAAAAATCAATTCTTTATTTCCATGGAGGGGGTTATGCATTCGGAAGTATAAATACCCACCATAATATTGTTCAGTACTATTCATCCTATTTGGGAGCAGATATCTATTCATTAAATTACTCGCTTTCACCTGAAAATAAATATCCTAAAGCTTTAAATGAAGCTGTTACAGCATACGCATGGATGTTAGATAATGTGTCTAATGAGATAAGCTTATGTGGAGATAGTGCGGGAGGGCATTTGGCTGCATCTTTAACAAACAAGCTAACAAAAGAATCCCTCACCCTTCCTTGTAGTCAATTATTAATATATCCAATGATAAGTCCTAAATGCAATTTTAATTCGTATGAAGATTTATCTTCTGGATATTTCTTAACAGCATCTAATATGAGATGGATATGGAAAAAATTTGTCGACAATAAGATCAGTTATGAGGACCCATCTTGTGATTTGTTAAAAACAAATTCAATATCAACTGAGTTTCCAGAGACATTAATTATTACTGCTGGATTTGATGTTTTATGCGATGAAGCAGAAAAATATGCCTACCTATTACACGAAAAAAGTATTAATATTCGTCAATTACATTATCCATCGCTTATTCATGGGTTCGCATCTATGAGTAGATTGCGTAAAGCAAAATTAGCTGTAGATAATTTTTTGGATGACTATAAAAAAATATTATGAGTGAAATTTTAAAAGTAAGAGATTTGAGTATAAGTTTTGCTGTCCGCGATGATTCTTTCCTTGCTGTTGATAATATTAGTTTTGACATTCAGAGGAATCAGACTATGGCATTAGTTGGAGAGTCTGGCTCTGGAAAATCCGTTACCGCAATGTCCATATTGCAACTTTTACCAAGACCGCAAGCATCTTACTCTAATAATTCCTCCATCCTTTTTGATGGCAAAGAGGTTATAGATGCTCCAGCAAAAGAGCTAATAAAAATCAGAGGCAATATTATTTCTATGGTTTTCCAGGAGCCAATGACGTCTCTAAATCCATATCACAGAGTTGGTGATCAGATAACAGAATCCATTATTCTTCATTCAAATAAATCAAAAGCAGATGCCGACAAAGAAGCCAAAAAACTAATGACTTTGGTAGAAATAGATGATGTCGATAGGAGATTTTCTGCATACCCGCATGAATTATCAGGCGGACAGAGACAGCGCATTATGATTGCTATGGCATTAGTTAATGAGCCTGATCTTCTTATTGCGGATGAGCCCACAACTGCATTAGATGTGACAATACAAGCTCAAATATTAGATTTAATGACAAAGTTACAGAAAGAGCTTGGAATGTCGATACTCTTTATAACTCATGATTTAGGCCTAGTTGAAAAATTCTCAGACCAAGTTTGTGTAATGAAAGATGGCAAAATTGTAGAAAAAGGTAACACCCTTGAGGTCTTCAAAAATCCTCAACACGGTTACACTAAAAAGCTTTTAGATGCTGAGCCTCAGCCTAAGGATAAATTTTCTTCAAATGATAGTGTTCTGCTGGATATAAAGAATCTAAATGTTTTTTATAATATTCCATCATCAAATCCATTTAAAAAAGATAGGTTTCATGCTGTGAAAGATATATCTTTTTCTATAAAAACAAATTCTACAATTGGCTTAGTAGGCGAATCTGGTTCAGGCAAATCTACTCTTGGAAGAGCAATTGCAAACCTTATACCTTTTGAGGGCAGCATCATATACGATGGAAAGGATATAAGTAGAAATTCAGCACAAGAAGCTAAAAACCTTAAAAAAGATATTCAAATAGTATTTCAAGATCCATATGGATCACTATCACCAAGAATGACTATTGGCGAGATTGTAGGAGAGGGCTTGGGAGTCCATTTTTCTTATTCGAAAGAAGAAAAAAACCAAAGGATTGACAAGGTATTAAATGATGTAGGAATTAATCCATCACAGAAATCTAAATACCCTCATGAATTTTCAGGGGGTCAAAGGCAAAGAATTGCTATAGCAAGATCATTGATTATGAGCCCGGCATTTATGATACTTGACGAGCCTACATCTGCCCTTGATAGATCAATTCAAATTCAAGTAATTAAACTTCTAAAAGATTTACAAGATGAATACTCTCTAACATATTTATTTATTAGTCATGACTTAAAAGTTATAAGATCTATGTCTGATGAAATTTTTGTTATGAAACAAGGAAGAATTGTAGAAGCAGGTTCGGCTAGTGAGGTTTTTGATAATCCTAAAGAAGAATATACAAGAAAACTTTTAAATGCAGCATTAAGTTATGCATCAGGCTAATTAAAAAAAATGAATAGAAAATACTCTAAAGATTTAGTAGATGGCCCTAATCAATCTGCATCGAGATCAATGTTAAGAGGCGTAGGCTTTACTTCTGAAGATTTTAAAAAACCTCTTGTGGGAATAGCATCGACAGGCGCAAAAGTAACGCCATGCAATATGCATATTAATGAATTAGCCGAAGTTGTTGAGTCATCAATTAATAACAATAATGGGAAGGGCGTTCTTTTTAATACCATAACTGTTTCAGATGGAATATCCATGGGAACTCAGGGAATGAAATATTCTTTGGTCTCAAGAGAAGTTATTGCTGACTCTATAGAAACTGTAGTTGGCTGCCTTGGTTATGACGGAGTAATATCTATTGGAGGATGTGATAAAAATATGCCTGGTTGCATTATTGGCATGGCAAGACTTAATCGTCCGTCAATATTTGTATATGGGGGATCAATCAAACCCAGCGAAGAAAATACAGATTATGTGACGGTTTGTGAAAAAACTGGCGAGTTTTCAAAAGGCGACCTTCCTGAACAAGAATTAATTCACGTAGAAAAAATTTCAGTCAAAGGCCCTGGGTCATGTGGAGGCATGTATACAGCTAATACTATGGCTTCTGCAATTGAGGCTCTTGGTATGAGTCTCCCAGGCAGTAGTAGTCAAGATGCTGTTTCTAATGATAAGAAAAAAGATTGTGATGATGCTGGAAAAGCGGTTATGCACCTTTTAGAAAAAGATATTAAACCATCAGATATTATGACTAAATCAGCGTTTGAAAATGCTATCGCTATAGTTATTGCATTAGGCGGTTCAACTAACGCAGTCCTTCATATTATTGCTATGGCTGATGCGATTGGAGTCACAATAACATTAGATGATTTCACAAGAATAGGTAAAAAAACCCCAGTTTTAGCTGATTTAAAGCCGTTTGGAAAACATTTTATGTCTGAGTTGAATGCATCAGGAGGAATACAGCCCTTAATGAAAACTATGTTAGAAAAGGGGTTGCTTGATGGTAATTGTCTCACAGTAACAGGAAAGACTTTAGCTGAAAACCTTAAAGATATAAAACCATATAAAGATAACGAAATAATAAGATCTTTTGATAAGCCTATTAAAGAAAATAGCCATCTAAGAATCTTATATGGAAACCTAGCAAAAGAGGGAGCAGTTGCGAAAATTACTGGTAAAGAGGGCACTTCATTTACTGGTAGAGCAAGAGTTTTTAACTCCGAAGAAGATGGGGTGGCAGCAATTTTATCAAAGAAAATAACAGCAGGAGATGTTGTCGTTATTAGATATGAAGGACCAAAAGGTGGGCCAGGTATGAGAGAAATGTTGAAGCCAACCTCTGCAATTATGGGGCAAGGCTTAGGTGATAAAGTTGCTTTTATAACAGATGGAAGATTTTCTGGAGGAACACATGGTTTTGTTGTTGGTCACATAACTCCAGAGGCAGCTGATGGTGGAGTAATAGCGATAATTGAAGATGGGGATGAAATTACTATTGATGCCAATAAAGACGAGTTGAGTCTTAATTTATCTGATGATGAGATAAATGATAGGTTTGCTAAATGGGCATGTCCAAAACTTCCTCCCAAAAAGGGTGTTTTATCTAAGTATGCAAAGAGTGTAAAATCTGCAAGCCTAGGAGCAGTTACAGATTAAATATGTTTGAAAGAAAATACCCATCTACAAGACTTAGACGATTAAGATCTAGTAAATACCTTAGAGACATAACAGCAGAAAGCAAATTAACCAAAGATGATCTTATTCAGCCCATTTTTATCAAAGACATTAATGGATATGAATCGGTTTCTACTATGCCAGGAATTTCTAGAGTAGGGTTGGATGTTTTGCTTGATGAAATTAAAGAAATAGCTGATTTAGGAATAAAATGCGTAGCTATTTTTCCAGTTGTTGATAAAGAGAAAAAAGATGAATTTGGCAAGGAATCATTCAATGAATCTAATTTAGCTTGTTCAGCCATTAAAATTATTAAGAAGAATTTTCCAGAGATAATAATAATTGCTGATGTTGCTCTTGATCCCTATACATCCCATGGTCACGATGGTTTAGTAAAAAACAATTATGTTTTAAATGATGAAACTATTGAAGTTCTTGAAAAACAAGCTTTAGCTCTTTCAAAAGCAGGAGCAGACATACTTGCACCGTCTGACATGATGGATGGTAGAGTTGGAGCAATAAGAGCAGCCCTTGAAAAAAATAATTTTCATAATACTGTCATACTTTCTTATGCAGCAAAATTCAGCTCTAATTATTATGGGCCCTTTAGAGATGCTGTGGGCTCTGCTTCAAATCTTGGAAAAGAATCTAAATCTTCATATCAAATGCTTACAGCAAATTCTGATGAAGCTCTGCATGAGGTAGCGATGGATATAAATGAGGGTGCTGATATTGTGATGATTAAGCCAGGAATGCCTTATTTAGATGTAATCTCAAAAGTTAAAGAAACATTTAAAATACCTACATTTGCTTACCAAGTTAGCGGAGAATATTCAATGATTATGCTAGCTATTGATAATGGCTTGTTAGAAAAAAAAGTTATGCTAGAATCACTTTTAAGCTTTAAACGAGCAGGGGCTGATGCAATTCTTACATATGCAGCCAAAGAAATTTCCAAGGAGTTAAACTAAATGGGCAACGTTAACATAGTAAATCAAGATAATTTTCAAACAGACGTTCTGAATTCTGATAAACCAGTTTTAGTGGACTTTTGGGCAGAATGGTGTGGGCCATGCAAGCAGCTAGCGCCGACAGTCCAAGAAATTGCTAATGAAAACCCCTCACTAACAGTATGTAAAATGGATGTAGATGCTAATAGAGATACTGCTGTTAAATATGGTATCAGATCAATCCCAACCTTAATGCTTTTTAAAGATGGTGAAGCCGTAGGTACTGAAATTGGAGCATTAACAAAACAACAACTACAAGAA
>Ga0315331_10000109_pt1 | contig 47701 bp, 34 predicted proteins | sample M160m34915metaG_FD_203456 | JGI IMG/M metagenome (GOLD analysis project Ga0315331, IMG submission 203456) | Ammonia-oxidizing marine archaeal communities from Monterey Bay, California, United States - M1 60m 34915 | ecosystem: Environmental > Aquatic > Marine > Intertidal zone | place: USA...
CATCTGAGTGCCAGAAAGCTGTGCGTTGGCGAAACGAATCTGCAGTGGTGCGAACTCGATACTGACGGACCCGACGACACGAAACTCAGGGGCGTACCGCTGCATCCGACATGCGGATCGACGGGACTTCCGAAAATCGCCCTGCGGCCGGGATTCTGTGTAATCGAAGAAGCGCGTCACTATGTCGAAACGATGGACATCACGGCTGCCGACAGTATCATCGCTTTTCCGCCAATGAGTCATGCTTACGGTTTCGGAATGTCTGTCATGGTTCCGCTCTTAAGCGGAGCAAACATTCTGACGACTCAGAGATTCACAGTCCAAAAACTACAGAAAGCGATGCAGGATTACGTCGATCGGTTGATTCGTTCCGCTAACGCACTTCGGGTTGGTGGTGGCCCATGAAACTGCTTGCTAAAATCTGCGTCGACCACCGTCTCATTGGGTGGATGTTCGTTTTTGCACTTGCAACGCCACCGATTCTGGGATTCCTGGGATATCGTGTCGCTGACCCTCTGCCCGAGGGCTGGGTGTCTCCCGAGACTCTGGCAGAACTGCATGAGGTGCAGGGAAAGTTCAAATCCAGTGCACCATTAGTGCTTGTTCTGCAGTGCGATGACTTCTTTCGTCGCGATCAAATTGCGGCAATGCAACTGACAGCTTCGGCACTTCGCGAAATGGAAGAAGTGAAGCATCTGACCTGGATGGGCGATATTCCTGAGGTCACTTTACGTCGAGCACACCGTTTGCTTTTACCCGAAGTTACAGACGAAGTTACAGACGAACAACTGGCAGACTCGAAACTCGCGCTGCTCAGCCATCCTCTGGCCGCAGAGAATCTGATTTCATCCGACGGTCAAACGGTCTTGATGCTGGTCGATACTGACGAAGCGTCATATGTCCAGGATATTCGGTCGGTCGCAATACGAATTCTTGAGCCGACAGGGATTCAGACAAGGGTTACCGGCACACTCGCTCTTTACGATGTTCATGATCGAGCGCTGGCAGAAGATCATATTCGAATTCAGCTCATGGCCTACGGACTCGTTGGCGTATTGTTGATTTTGATTTTTCGGCGGCCGATGGCGATCATTGTTGCGGGCTGTGGACCCGTGGTCGGTGTCTTCTGGACTCTCGGTTGGTTGCAGCTTATCGGGCAGTCCGAAAACGAACTTGCAAAAATTATTCTTCCGGTGATGGTCATGATGATTGGATTCACCGATGGAGTCCACCTGGTGGTACGACTGCAACAGCTTCGAGCTGGGGGTGCGAATGCTCGTAATGCCGTCTTCAATGCTGTTTTGCAGACAGGTCCGGCCTGTCTGCTGACATCGATTACGACGGCGATTGGATTTGGTTCGCTGATGTTGTCAGATTCAGAAATGATTGCTGGCTTTGGCCGAACTTCCGCGATCGGCGTTGTGGTGACGTTTTCCGCTGTGATTCTTATCAGTCCACTGCTGGCTGCTTCGTGGATCGGGCAGCGAATGCATGTCAGTGAGTATCACAATCCTTTTCACCGAGCCATGAGTCGTCTGATTTCAGTTATTCGGTTTTCATCGCGCCATGCAATGGTTGTAACTGTTATTGGCGTGTTGCTTACTGCGGGGTGTCTGGCAATCTGCCTGCGTCTTGTTCCCGATGATCGTGTCAGTGATCGGGTTCCCCGTCAGTCTGAAGAATTGCAGGCGATGCGTCATTGCGACACGCATATGGCCGGGGTTCGTAGTGTGCGATTGATGGTTCACTGGGGCGATCAGGTTTCTCGCAAAGACGTCTGGGTGGTGATTAAGGCGTGCGAACGGCTGATTACAGAAGAACCGCTGCTTGGGCGGCCAATGTCAATCCGTACGGCACTTACGGTTATTCGTGGTCCCAATCGCCAGGATCAGCCCATACTGTTGAAGCAACTTCCAGAGGACCTCAAAACACAATTCTACCGTCCGGATCTTCGGTTGGCGCTTGTTGCCACACGCTCCCGGGATTTGGGTATTGCGACGTTCGATTCCATTTTTGAACGGCTGGAGTCTCAGTTAAGGCAGCTGGAATCTGAGAATCCAGGTGTTGACGTGAAACTCGTCAGTGATGTGCTTGTTGAGGGAAGAGTCGTCAGTCAGATGATTAATGAACTGATCAGCAGCCTGATGATGGCCGCAGTTGTAATCTTCGGAGTGCTGGCGATCGCTTTCCGTTCACTCAGAATTGGCCTGATATCAACAATGCCCAATTTGATGCCTCTGGCAGTTTCAGGTGCGGTACACTGGTTATTCAGCGATTCACTGGGAATTGCCGGCGCCTGTTCATTTGCAATCTGCCTGGGAATTGCCGTTGACGACACCATTCACTATCTGGTTCATTTCACCGAGGAGCATCGTCACGGTCAGACCGCCCTCGCCGCAAACGAAAAAACGTTCATCACCGTTGGCAGCGCATTGATGCTGACGACAGTTGTCATGACCGCCGGACTCGGCACTGTCATGACCAGTCAACTGCCACCTCATGTCAGCTTTGCCGTTATGGCGTGTACGACGCTCGTCGTGGCACTGCCCGCGGACTTGCTGTTTCTTCCTGCCTTGTTGACTCTGTTTCCCGGGAAACGTCCGGAAACCGCCCAGATCATCTCGGAAGCGAAAGTGCCCGCCGACACCTGAACTGCTCGGTCGCTTCAGACAGATACACAACTACGCATCTCAGCAGGATTCCCTGGGCAGGGTGGCCGGTGTGTCAGCGGTTACGGTGCGGCGCGGACCATGGTTTCCGGCTGTCGATGGATGTTATTCATTTCACGTCGTTGTCTTTGCCAGATGAAACGATCTTCAGTTGTCTGAATCCGGAGCCCGTTCCGACTGACGTTTATCTGCCCTTCGCCGCGGCCTTCTTCTTTTTCGCCTCCGCTATTTCCACTTGAAAGCCACGCCAGGCGGGTATGCATTTTCGATGCTAATTTAAGATACGACTTCTTCGGTTCCTGAGCGGCTGCAGCAGTCGCCTCAAGCAATGCCTGCATCTGGCTTCTCAAGAAGCCTTCTCAGACCACAGGCGGCGATGCTGCCAGAATTTCCTCAAGCGTTTTGTCACGCTGACTGCGTATCAGGACAAGCAACGGCCCAACGTTGATCGACCATTGCTCGTCCTGGCTTTTGAGGTACGGTGCGGCAACTCGTATAATCCGCTCTGCATCTTCGGCTGTCGTCTGCTGCAGCGGTGTCAGCAACGAGCGTGATGCCTCACGGGAAAAACAGGGCTCACTGATAAGCGACGCGATATCGCGTTCAGATTCGGCCGTTGAGAGTATTTTCAGTCTCGCCCTGGCCATACGCCCTGCCGCTTCGTTCGTACCAGGCGTACGGGCCACCAGCAGGCAGGGAACGGCTCCCTACTGTTTGCTCTGCATGAGCTCGAACAGTAAACCGTTCAGGAGTTCCGACTTTCCGGTTGCCCGGGCTCGGCTTAACAGACTGACGAACCGATCAGTGTCAATGGGTGGAACAGACCGAGACCAGCGTTTGCTGGTGTCCTTTGTCAATCGTCGCCGTGACTGCACCGTGTGAAGGGGCGGTACTGACGACAACTTTGACGTCTGCAAATCCGCTGTGCAGGTAGCCACGCATGATGCGTGGCGCTAAGCATTACATTGTACTGTTCAGACGTCACATATGGCGATGTCACCTCCGGGGATCGAGCGACAGGGCAGTCCGGACTGCGTCAGTATTGAAGTACGAATTACTATGGCACTGAAGCTGCCATGTGTCACGACGCACAGGTTCTTCGGCGGAAGTTGTGCCGACCCCGACATAAATCAACATGGCCAGTATACACCTGGGAAAAAACGCATTGGCACAATCTCCATGTTGCCGGCGTTGAACGATCAGGACGGAGCAACTCTTCGATTGCTCTTTCCCATCTCACTGTGTTGCAACGGGCATTCCACCTCTGAGATCTGCCGTTGGGTCTGTCAAGCAGGGTCGTTACGAATCATCACCTGCGTAAAGGTCAGCATTGGAGCGACGAGCTGTGACCGTATCCGGAGGAAAGTTCAGAAATAAGGCCATAATTCCGGATGTGGAAGCCGCGGATCTGCGAGCCAACATGCCGCTTCTGAGACGAATTGCTGAATTCGCGAAACCGACAGCCTGGGGCTTGCCGTTTTCTGACTTGTCGCAAATATTCAGGAACAGGCCGTCGATGATTCGCTGTGCCGGATCACCGCAGGCGGAACACCAACAATCAGGAATTAAGTCCCATGAATGACACGCGTTTTACTGTGGCCGCTGCCAGGTTCGTTCTGACGTGCCTGATACTTTCCGGACTGGGCGTTTCGACATGTTTTGGGCAACAGGCGTCTCAGGCAGACGGCTTCCTGAAACGATCGCATACAGATGAAGACGGAGCCCATAAGTATCAGCTTTTCGTTCCGACTGACTATTCGGCGGACAACCAGTGGCCAATCGTCGTCTTCCTGCACGGAGCAGGTGAACGTGGAAACGATGGTGTCGCTCCCACTCAGGTTGGTCCGGGACCATTCCTGCGAGCTCGACAGGACACCTTCCCCTTCCTGGTACTATTCACGCAGTGTGAAGACCTGAACTCTCGACTGCTGCGAGGGTGGCGGGCTGACGGAGCAGATGCCAAACGCATGCTGCGAATCCTGAAAGAAGTAGAACAGGAATACTCAGTGGATCCACAGCGTCGAATTCTGACGGGCTGGTCAATGGGCGGGTATGGTGTATGGAGTATCGGCGCCGCCACGCCGGATCTGTGGTCCGCTGTGGTCCCGGTGTCTTCCGGCGGTGATGCGGCACTGGCCGAACAGTGGCCGGATGTTCCAGTGTGGACGATTCACGGTCAACGAGACAACGTAGTACGGCCATCCGCTGTCACCGGGTTGATTGATGAACTCCGAAACCACGAACGTAGTCCGTGGCTGAGCATTGTTCCGGACGCCGGACACGATGTCTGGAAAATAGCTTACGGCAGTGATGCATTGTTCAACTGGATGCTGGCGCCGACGAACGAAGGACACCCGCCGGAGTTGACGGAGACGCCGAAATCGAAAGAAGCTGCAACCGCAGAGCAGAAATTCAAGACGGTTCTTGAAATTCCGGATGCCGTGGCAATACGTCTGGGAAACCGCATGCTGAACGCGGTGTCGTACGCAATCCCCGGACGAGTACCGGACGACGCGGTGTCGGGCGATATTCCCAACATCCGTGATTCGACATCGGCGGAAGGCATTACGTTTGCCGTCACATTTTCACAGATCAGATATCGCGGCAAGGTGTCGCGTGCCAATGTTAAAGCGGTCGGCAAAGATCAACTGAGACTGCAACTCGGACTCACCGATGTGTCGTTGACGATCGGGTCGACGTACATTCGTGGCAGAGGTCGTTCGGCAACTGCCGGACAGATCACAATTGGTATCGGCACTCGCAGGCCGGTGTGGCTGAATGTTCATGTCGAACCGTACGTACAGGATCGTCGGTTGAGGCTGCGGGCGTTGAGTTCCAGTTTCAGGATCGAATCAGACAACTGGCACGTCACAAGACCGCGTGGTATTTCGACTCGTGGCCTGGGAATGACTCAACGGCGCGTGTCCGACGCATTGGTGCAGGGCCTGTATGCCAAGAAAAGTCGTATCGAGCATGAAGTGGTGGCAGCGGTCCCGTCAATTCTGAATCGCGTTGAAGACATGCTGGATCTGAGTGACGCTGGTCAGGCCACCGACGCTGTCTGGCCACTACCCGTCTATCACCCCGTCGCCAAAGCATGGCCGCAGAAAGTTTTCACGGACAGCAACGGGGTTTCTATCACGATGGGGTTGAATGTCGCCGCACCGACGAAACAAAGCCTGCCGTTCCGGGTGGCGGATTCCAACAACGAGCCATTGCTCACGGTCGGCTCTGAAGAGACTCTTCAGGTGGCAATTTCGCCGCATATGCTGGGTTCACTTACACAATTACTGGTGGAAAGCGAAGTCGCTCAGATCAACGTCCTGGATATCCCCGGTGATACGTTTGCGGATCTGACACGTCGAGACCGTCTGATCGACGTGATCCCGAACTTCGCCAACTACCCGGAAGACGCTGAGATTCAGACAGAGTTGGTCCTGACAAAACCCATGAGCCTGCAACGGGAATCGTTTCAGGCGAATCTGCCTCAGCCGGCTTCCGGTGCAGCAGCGGCGGCAGATGTCTCGACACCGTCCGGACTTCTGCATCTGAACGCACCGGAGGCAGTGCTTCGGGTCGCGGTTCGTGAGTCCGGCGACAACAAGTGGACACCCGTTGCCGAGTTCGAACTGAGCATTAGTCAGCGAATCACCGTGCAGGTCAGAAAAATGGAGGAGGCCAGCGACGTGAGATTATTGCCCGCCGGTAACGTGCAGGTGACCGTACCGCAGGGACGCCTGATGATTGGCAAACCCATGGCTGCCGACGAAGCCGCTCGAACCGTCGTCGCGACGTTGTTCTCAGATGCGTGGAATACATGGATTGCCGGCGAGACCTTTACGGAAACTCAAATCGCTGCCCTCGACTTCCAGCAAACGAGATTGCAGTTACAGGACATACTGCTGGCGGACGACTCGATTGTTGCCTCGTTCGACATCTCACCGGTTCACATCGCAAATCTCAGCGACGAAGTTCACATCTACGAATTGAAAGGGCCGGCATCTGACTGGCGCGGCCCCTACACACTTGAGCCCGGAGAAAGTCATCGCTACGACCTGGATTACAGCTTCAGCTATCGCTGGACGTCAAACGGCAAGACCACAGTTTACACGCTGAAGCCGGGTTCGGAATCTGAGTTTCGAGTTCCATCCGGCGGTGGACCAGCGACTCTGTTTCGCAAGCCGACTGAATGACCGGACAAGTTTGCCCCGCTGCGTGCTTCGAACATCATTCACTTCGAAGGATTCGCGGAGTGTGCTCACCAGTCCTGAAACAAAACAGTGAATTCACCGTACGAATCAGAAGTCGGTTGCCGGAAATGGCGGGGGTCGCCATGACCACACCACCCAATTGGTTGCTGGCAACCTGGCGGAACGCGGGCCCGGCTTCAATGACCGTAACTTGCCCGCGTTCGCTGGTAAAATAGACGTGGCTGCCGCTGGCAACTGCGGAGGCCGAGAACGTACGGGTCCCCGTTCCGACTCGTTGCCGATAGATCAAATCGCCAGTCATTCCGTCGTGAACAGCGAGCCGACCGTTGTCGTTGCACGTGTAAAGCAGTCCTTCCAGTGCCAATGGAGTTGGCATGTAGGCTCCGTTTCTTGCTTGCCACCAGGCGAGACCATTGTTGCCGGTTTCGCTTTCTGACGGCGTGATATCCCCCGTGGCCGCAGGTGTAACAGCATAAACCGGGGACCGCCCGTGTCCGTTGGTCAGATAAATCAACCCATTGGCGAACAGTGGCGTGGGAACCGGAACGTCGCCGCCGTTATTCAGATGCCAGAGCGTATCGCCAGTAGCCAGATCATATCCCGCCATTTGTCGGTAACCGTTACAGACAATCTGTGCGCGGTCCTCCGTGATCACCACCAAAGGTGTCGACCAGGTCGCAACTTCACCCTGCCGATCGATGCGACGAATCTCATCGCCGGTATCGATATCAAGGATCACTACGAAATTGGTGTTCAGGCAGTCGCACTGCAGGATGACATTGCCATCGTGAATAATCGGCGAACTTGCAAAGCCCCATTCCAGATCTTCCTGGTCATAGGGCCCGGAGTGCAGTCGGCCAAAATCGCGTTTCCAGATCAGATCGCCATTTACGTTGAAACAAAACAGACCTTCCGATCCAAAAAATGCGACCACATGTTCTCCGTCCGTTGCCGGCGTGCAGTTCGCGTGCGACGCTTTCAGATGTCGTTTGATTGTCGGCACACCACGACGGGTGGATTCGGTCCAGAGAGTTTTCCCCGTGTCCAACTGCAGGCACTGAACCTGCCATGTCCATTCTCCGGTGTCATCTGCAGACTCGCCAGCCCCGCCTGCCCATCCGGTTTCCACGGCTGGTTTATCAGTGTCCGAATTGATCGCCGTTGTCAGAAAGACACGGTTGCCCCAAACAATCGGACAGGAATGTCCAAGTCCCGGAATCGTCGTCTTCCATTCGACATTCTGTCCGGTTTCGACGTCCCAGTCGACAGGCGGATCGCCGCTGCCGATTCCCGCACCCGCATAACCACGAAACTGAGGCCAGTTGTCGTCAGCATGTAGTGCGACCGGAATCAGGCCGCCAATGAGCGTCAGGACTGTGAGTAATGAACGCATTTGCTGTTTCACCGGAAGAAAAGGCCCGTTAAACGATGAGTTCATCATACGGGAGCCCCGCAGTCAGCTTCAAACTGTGAATGGGAACACAAACGATGTTCAGGATGGTACGAAGTCGTTCTCACGGAGTTCAACCCACAGAACTCGCCGAAACACGCATGAGGTCGGTATTATTCAAATGGCATGTGCAACGACAGCACGGTCATAGTCGTTTAAGCTACTCCGACAGCAGTTTTTCGGTTGTACTGAAAAGGACGTATCAATGATTCGCATGGTTGTTTTATGCGTGGTGTTGCTGGGGACAGCAGCGATCGCCGACGAAAAAACATCGTACGCACTGGCAGCCCCTGCAGGATGGGGCGGAGAAACGATTTCGTTGCCTCCCGGTTTCGCGCCGGACATGAAGCTGAGGGGAGTCGAACATATTCGATTTGCCCCCGGAATGATGCGACCGGAATCCGGCTCATTTTTCTGCTACGCGTTTGCGTTCGAACTGGCTGCGAAACCTGAACTGAAAAAAACTGTGGTGCACGATGAGTTTCTGAAGTACTACGGCGGACTTTGCACAGCAGTGCTGCGCGGCCAGGGACCGGATGTCGACCCTTCAAAGTTCATACTAAAACTCAAGCAGTCAGATCCCGCAGCAACGGTTTCTGAAGCGACAGCTGGAGCTACTCGGCCGGCTCACTATCACGGCACGTTGGATTGGGTCGAACCCTTCGCAACAAAGAAGCCGCAGAAACTACACCTGGAAATCCAGACATGGACGCAGCAAGGCCACAACTTTATTTTCGCCTGTGTTTCGCCACAGATGAAAGATGCTGAAGTCTGGAAGCAGCTGCACAGAATTCGTGATAATTATCTGCAAAAGCAGAAGGCTGACCAGGCGAAACCGGAATGAAGATGGAAGGCTTGTGAGCAAAAGTGCGAGACATTTTCTGAGCCATCCGATAACAAACGTTCGTCAACAGAAGTGTTCACCTGATGAAAAGAATCCTGCCACTGCTTGCCATCGTTACGTGCTGTGGATCCGTCACCGCTGAGTTGCCCAAAGTCCTGATCATCGGCGACTCCATTTCGCTGGGCTACACACCTCACGTCGTACAAATGCTGCAGAACGAAGCCAACGTCGTGCACAATCGAGGTAATGCTCAGCATTCCGGCACGGGAATCCAGCAGATCGACAACTGGCTGGGGGATACGAAATGGGACGTCATTCACTTCAACTGGGGACTCTGGGATTTATGTTATCGACATCCGGACTCAAAAGTGCAGGGTCGGCGAGACAAGATTCGCGGGTCGCTGACAACATCGCTGGAACAATACGAGCACAACCTTGACGCGCTGACATCACGGCTCAAAACAACAGGGGCCACGCTGATCTGGGCGAATACGACCGTCGTACCGGAAGGAGAAAGCGGCCGAAAAGTCGACGACGATCTGAAATATAACGCAATCGCCGCACGAGTCATGAAGAAGCACGGCGTGAGCACAGACGATTTGAACAGGCTGACGCGTACGTTCGCCCCGGAACTATTCACAAAGCCTGGTGATGTTCACTTCAAGACAGATGGATACCAACAGCTGGCAGCGCAGGTTGCCGCTGAAATCCGCGCCGTTCTTTCATCGGAACGTGAATCAGGTGTCATCAGTCGCATCATGTTTGGTTCCTGCATTAAGCAGGACAAGCCGATGCCGATTCTTAACACAATGGCCGAACAGGATCCCGAACTGCTGATTTTCCTGGGGGACAATATTTACGGCGACACCGAAGACATGAATGTGCTGAAAGCCAAGTACGAAAAACTTGGCAGCGACTCAGGTTTTCAGCAGTTACGGGCGGCGTGTCCGACACTGGCAACGTGGGATGACCATGACTTCGGAGTCAACGATGGTGGCGCCGACTTTCCGAAACGAAAACAATCGGAGCAGATTTTCGAAGATTTCTGGCTACACGAAACCGATGCGAATGCACGCACTCGGCCGGGGGTCTACGACGTTCACGTGTTTGGCCCGGCGGGTCAGCGAATCCAGGTAATCCTGCTGGACACACGCTACTTTCGATCCCCGCTGAAGCGAGGCGAAAAGCGAGTCGGGGGGCCTTACGTGCCTGATGACGATCCGTCGAAAACGATGCTGGGCAATGAACAGTGGAAATGGCTTGAGACGCAACTGCTTCAGCCTGCTGATGTTCGGATCATCGCCAGCAGCATACAGTTCATCGCAGAAGATGCGGGGCAGGAAACCTGGTCGAATCTTCCTCGTGAACGACAGCAAATGCTGGATCTGCTGACTGCCACCAAAGCCAACGGCGTCATCTTCATCAGCGGTGATCGCCACTGGGCCGAATTGTCGTCACTGAATCAGGGGACGACAGATCGTTTGTTTGACCTGACGTCCAGCAGCTTCAACCAGCTGCATTCTCGTGGCACACCGACAGTCAATCGTTTTCGCAGACTTCCGACGACCTACCACAAAGAAAACTATGGCGTCATCGATATTGCATGGGAACAACCGGCACCGCTGGTCACGCTGCAGATCCGAGATCTTGCGGGCGACGTACAGTTGTCGCACAAGGTACGGCTTCAGTAATGTAATTTATGAAACCGGCCGTCATCGTGAACCGTCATTCACAGCGGCATCCAGGTAGTTCCTGTAGGCCGCATCAATCGCGGTTTTTTCATCAGCACTGCCAGAATGGATCCAGACCGCGTATCGCAGCCGCAGATCTTCGCCGGTTTTGACGACAATTCTGCTGGTTGCACCCTTCTTCATGGCCTCGCGACCAAAGGGATTCGCTGCAACGAAACCGTAATCCCGCGCGTGCATCCAGCTATTACGAAAGTTATCAGGATGGCACATCAGAGTCATCCCGACTCGCTTGCCATTAATATCGCCACTGTAATCACACCATGCAGCAGACTGGCTCCAGATATTCTTTGCACCTGAACGGTCCATTGAATCTCGCAGTGATCCCCCGTTCATCTGATTAACGGGAGTCGCCACACGAATGCCGATTCCCATCTCTTCCTGGTCACCAAAATAGAATTCGTCGTCTGCAGTGAATGTGGAGTCCCATGTCAGCAGATAGCCTCCGGCCTGTACGCTGACGGAGCAGCGAAACACCTCCCGACAGACCACAGAATCGTCCGGCCGGAGATAGTGTTTGAGTTCGACAAACGAACCGATTCCCGTTCCACCGAACGGCTGCTGATCGAACTTCACATGTTCGACTCGCGCCTTGTTCCGCCAGAAGTCAGTGCCGTCCAGATCTCCGAACGCCATCCAGATCCCCGGATGCATGGTATCGTGATCGATTCGGTCCTTTCCGGGAACAGGCGGATGATTGCGACTGACCTGAGTACCGCAGGGAGCTTTGATGTGCGCAAAATATGGCCTTGGTATCTTCTCGTCCTGATAGACGTACGACGTAACGGGCCGGTCATTCACCGTAATCACAAGTTCGCCGGGCAGCTGACGAAAGCCGACGTAACCGTCCGCGTCCCGGGCGTTTGTGAGTGATGTTGTTGCCGTCAGCAAGAAGAAAGTCAATATCTTAAATCGCATGAATATTTCCTGTTGCGGAACAGCCCGCAGCCAATGTCAGCTAGATAATGGGCCGTTCCCGTCGTTTTCCGGCTCTGCCTGGTGTCGTCGAAACACAACATCCGGGGTATCATATACATTCCACGGCACAGGTCGTGTTTCACTATTCCTGGCTAACCAGTCGCGGCCGGTACTGACCAGTGCCCACCGTCTCGATAATAGCGGGTGAGCATCTTGTTAGAAGCATTGTCGTTCACAATCGTTTCCTGGCCTGGGTCGATCTGCAACGACCGGCCGCTTCGGACAGAGATGTTGGCCAGGTGAATCAATGCTGCAGAGTCATGACCAATCGCGATGTCTGCGGTTGGCTTTCGATTGTCCACTATGGCCTGCAGAAAATCGACCTGATGATTTCTCGGCGTGAACACAGGATTCTGTGGTTTGGGATCTGATACGGGGTGGTTCGAATCATCCCACACCTGCAATTTACCTCGCTTGCTGACAAACAGCATTCCTTTCGTTCCGTAGAATTCGACGCCGGTGTCACAGTTATACGGATAATTCTTTGACCAGATCCGCATTTCAAAAATGAGTTGTTTACGTCGCCCGACAGTTCCATCTCCCGGCCATTCAAATGCACAGGTTGCGGTATCAGGAAACTGCTGGTTGTCGTCGAAGTAGTATTTTCCACCCACGGCCATGACTGACGACGGCAGGCCTTCCACGCCAAGTCCCCAGCGCGCCATATCCATTTCGTGGGCACCGTCGTTGCCAATATCACCCGTACCGAAGTTGTGCCACCAGTGCCAGTTATAGTGGAAGCGGTTTGACTGAAACGGCATCATTTCGGCTGGTCCGACCCATGTGTCGTAGTCAACACTGGCTGGCGGATTTGACGGAGCAGCGTGGCCGATGTTGTTGCGGCGCTGGATATTCCAGCCTTTGGCCATCAACACCTCACCAATCATGCCCTCACGCAGCATTTGAATGGCGTTGGCAATGTATTCACTCGACCGACTCTGCGTACCATGTTGCACAACGACTTTATTTCGTCGAGCCGCCTCCACCAGCAGCCGGCCCTCCCGCAGGTTGTGACTGCACGGTTTTTCTACGTAGACATGTTTTCCGGCGTCACACGCCATGATAGCCGCCGGTGCATGCCAGTGATCCGGCGTTGCCACAACGACCGCGTCGACCGATTTATCATCCAGGACTCTGCGCAGATCACTGGTGGATTGCCTTGCTTCTGACTGTTCCTGCAGTGCGCTGGCGCGTTCTTCGTCCGGATCACACGTCCACGCGACATCTGCATCACCCGTGAATCCCCGTGACAGCCCCTTTGACCGACCACCGCAGCCCACGAAGGCGACCACAGGTTGAGGGGCACTGATCGTGGCGCGTGCCACTCGACGGTAGGCACTTGCTGTCAGGCCCATGGTCGCGCCAGCTTTGATAAAATCTCGACGTGTTGTATTTGACATCATCATTCCCTGGAGAAGTACGACTTATCCGTCCGCAAACGAGAGGTTATTTCACTGAGTATGGGCTGCCCCGTTCGGACGTTCAAGTTGACTGGCCAGGAATGTGTTTTCACTCAGGATGCGTCTTGTGGATGGCGTCACGATTCCGGCTGCGGAACTTCATCAGCAGACGCCAGAACTGCTGATCAAACTGCGGTTCGCCGGTCCTGTCCGGCACATCACCAAGTCTGACCATCACCAATTGCCACGACGGACTGACGCTGCAGCGGCGTCCCAGAGCTCCCCGGGCAGAAAACAGATCCTTCGGTGCCGTCTGAACAAGTGAACCCGTCGCACGACGACTGCCTCTGAGCGCAAACTGCTGACCGTTCAACCACCACAGATATCCATAGGACGGATTTAACTTCTGTGATGGCGACGTAGCGGACTTCAGGAATTTCTGATCAGACAGAATGACTCTGTTCTCCCAGTGACCGTTCGCCAGCATCAGTAATCCGAATCGGGCCAGATCACGGGCCGATGTTGCAAATCCGTATCGATTTGCCGCAACTGTCGAATCAGAAGGCAATTTGCGATCTACCCATTTGGAATTGTTCATTCCCAGTGGTCCGGTCAACCATTTTCTGGTGACTTCATTGGCTGTCATTCCCGCCACTTTTGCAACCACTGTCAGACTGCGCGAGTAGGCCGTGGTGTTATACGTCCACTTTGTTCCCGCCGGTGCGACGTACTTCAGACGCTCGCTGAGTCCGCTGGTCATCGTGATCAGATGATGCAGTGTAATTCTGGATTCCTGTTCAGGCGTGGCCTGTGACCAGCCTGTTCCAAGATGCTGTTGCACAGTGTCACTGAGTGACAACAATCCTTTCTGCTGTGCAATTCCCACAAGAACACAAGTCACACTTTTCTGACAGGAAGCGACGTCTTCGACCACGTGAGACAATGCCGTTTTTCCATGCAGCGTGCCCTGATATCGACGTGACGGCGACACGACGTCCTGATGGCGCTCAGCCAGAATCCGGCCTTTGTGCAGAAGAATCACACTGGAAGACTTCCGATCCATCGCGAACTCAAGGGCCGTATTCAGCGCTGCTGCGTCCAGGTTCAATGATTCCGGTGAAACTTTTTGCCACTCGCCTTCTGCTGGGAAATAGAACGACTTTTCCCTCATTTGCTGCCGGGCAATGACGGATTGAGACAGCATTGCAAAAAGTATTGTCAACACGCAAAGTTTCATGTCTACATTCTTACGAAAGCGTTAGACCGTTCCTCTTGAATACGAGCCGCAGGTCCGCCAACTCCAGCGATCAACGGGAGCGACCTGTCATATTCCCGGCGTCAACCTGCATCGGCTCGCGGGCCGATGCAGGTCTGAAGGTATCGGGCGGTTCGTGTTGCGGCCGATACCGAATGGTCACGGCCCTGTTCTGACCCCGCCTGATGTACGGTAACCACACCGTCGTAGCCAATTGAACTCAGGCCCTCAAAGATGGCGTCAAAGTCGATGCCGCCGGCTTCGTGAATCTGAAGAATGTCAAATGACACGGGACCTCGACACCATGTCTGCAGAGTGACCGTGCCGTCCGCACAAAGTTTTTGATTCTGCAGATAGACGTTAAAAATCCATGGTGCCAGTCGCCCGATGACCTCCGGACCATAGGCCTGGCCGCATTCGTCCAGATTGGCTGCTTCGAAGATGAGACCGAAGTTGGGGCGATCAATTTTCTGCAGTGTATCGACGATCTGGTCCGGGGTTTCAAACAGGCTTTCGGCATGGCACTGATGAGCCAGTCGTATGCCTCGTTCGGCAGCTTCATCGGCTGCCCGCCGCGCACATGAAATATCGGCGGGAGTCTTGATGCAGGTCCGAATCAGCGGGGCACCCAGATTTTCGGCAAGGTCAAGGTGTGACCTGATGTTACGCAGGCACTGCGGACCGTTGTCATTGTTGTAGACAATGTCGAAGTCACCGGTCACCATACTGACACTCAGTTTTCGAGCATCGAGCAGCTCGCGCGCCGCCGTAATTTCATCCGGTGGCGAGTGAACTCCGATTTGCGATGCGCGCATGCAGACAGCGTCATAACCGGCGGTTACCGCCAGATCGGCAAGTTCTGACAACGACAGCGCGGCGGCTTCCTTGGAAAGAAAGGACTCTGCAATGCGAGCTGAAATGGAGAGTTTCATGAAGAGCCGTTCGTCGTACCGGCAGGAGGCAATGCCGGACGCCATTCAGATATTGAATTAACCAGCGCCGCAGTTCTTTACACGCCGCGCATGTTGCCAAACTGAGCAATGTGCAGCCGCGAAGAAAACCGAAAGCCCAGTGAGTCTGCCTTCGCCTTCACCCAGTCCGTCTTCTGCGCCAGCTCTTCGGGGGTTGTCGCCTGAGGCATTAACCACACATCGTCGGCCGAAACACCTGGAAAGTCATGGACATAACTCACGACTTCGGAAATGTCTTCCTGCACATCAATCACGAATTTCAGAATACACTTATATCGGCGAAAAAGCGACTCAATCACGGCTGGCTGGTGACGCGTCTGTTCATGGCGAGCCGCCCACTTCCCGTCATCCGGCGTTGAATTTCTCAGCTTCGGACTGATGGCCATCAGATCGCATTCGACCGCGCGATCGACAGTTCCGGCCGTTTCGATGGTGATGAACTTGTGTTCGCGGCGACAGATATCGGTCAGTTCAGTCAATTGCGGGGCGAGCATGGGCTCACCACCTGTAATCACGGCATGTGGTGACTTGCTGTTCGCGACCTGCTCTGCCAGTTGTTCCAGTGACTGCTGATCTCCCTGGGGGTCCCATGACGTGTACGGCGTATCGCAAAACCAGCAGCGCAGATTGCAGCCGGACGTTCTGACAAACAGAGACGCAGTGCCGGCCCAGGGGCCTTCCCCCTGAAAGGAATCGTAGATTTCGGAGATGAACAATTTTGAAACCAGGTCAGTATCGGGTGCCGATGCGGGATCAGACATGTTCTGCATGCCGACTACAGCGTTTCACGCTGACTTGTGGCCGCGAAGAACGTTATTGACAGCAGTTTCGTTACTCCCACGAACCAGTATCGTCTACGACAATACGTAAACTGCTCTAAAGCTCATTCACAAGGTAGTTGCGCACCTGTTGTTTTGTCACGTCGTCCATGGGCCCCACGAAGGTCAGTTGTAACTGACCATTTCGGTCTGTTCGTCCGCGAATCGTAACTTTTCCTTCGACGAATCTGGTCCGCTGAAACAGGCTTAACAGACGACGCTGCTGTGGTGTCCTGATCCCAGCATGTGATTTTACGCCCGTGTTATCAACAACGATCGTAAATGCCCAGCGGGAACGCAGCAATCGCCATGCGACGAGGCCCATGATCGCGAGAACTGCAAGACGTGCCCACATAGTCAAACTGGCTTTCTGATCTCGACGACACCGGTGACGGCCCGTCATCTGACCGTCGCCATGGTCTTCAAATCAGCTGAGAAATTTTTCGAGTGCGTCCAGCCCGGCTTCAATCACATCCCTGCTGGTTGCAAATGACAACCTCACATAACCAGGAGCACCAAAGGCATCGCCTGTCACCAGAGCCACATGCGCATTTTCCAGCAGTGCTGTGCAGAAGTCGCTGCTGTTATCGACGGTTTTTCCGCCGGGTAATTCCCGGCCGAAATGACTGCTGACATTGAAGAACGCGTAGAACGCTCCGCCGGGGTCAGCGAAACTCAGTCCCGGCATAGCCCGCAGGCGTTTCAGAACGTATTCCCGACGTTCCTGAAACTGCTCCAGCATTTCTCCGATGCAATCCTGTGGTCCGTTGAGAGCGGCAATCGCAGCATGCTGGCTGATGCTGCACGGATTCGATGTCTGCTGACTCTGCAACCTGTTAATGGCAGCGCTGACTTCCGGCGGAGCCAGTGTCCAGCCGATTCGCCAGCCGGTCATGGCATACGCCTTGCTGACCCCGTTCACAATGATCGTGCGGGCCTTTACGTCTTCGCCGAATGAAGCAAAGGACCTGAAGGCAAAGCCGTCGTAGATCAACTTGTCGTAGATTTCATCGGACATGACGATCACATCCTTTTCCACCGCAACTTCGGCCAGAGCTTCCAGTGCCTCAACGGGATAGACAGCCCCCGTCGGGTTGCTGGGGCTATTCAGCATCAGCAGCCGCGTCTTGTCGGTGATTGCGCCACGAAACTGATCGGCCGTCATGCAGAAGCCGGCATTCTCCGGAGTGTCGACCAGAACGGGAACGGCACCAACCAGCTCCACCAGGGCGCTGTAGCTGACCCAGAACGGTGTTGGAATGATGACCTCGTCGCCAGGTTCACACACCGCCGTCAGCACATTATGAATGGCGTGCTTCGCGCCGCTGCTCACGGTCACTTCGTTCGGCTTGTAGGTGACACCATAATCACGTTCGAAGGCGCTGCAGATGGCTTCCTTTAACGCAGGAATTCCAGTGGCCGCGGTGTAATGCGTGTGGCCTGCTTCGATCGCCGCTTTCCCCGCTTCGCAGATGTGCGCGGGTGTCGTGAAATCGGGCTCACCCAGAGTGAATTCGAGGACGTTCACTCCCTGAGCCCGCAGTTCACGCGCTTTGGCGGCGGCGGCAATGGTGGCGGAAGGAGCGAGCTGATTGACGAGCTTCGATGTATACATGGGTTTGGCGGGGCTGAACTACGTTTTCGAGAAATAATTCTGGTCGGATATCAGAGAACGTCTCCGATACTGCCAGTGACACTGATTTCATACTGCACTGCGATTTTGCAGTCGGTCGTGCCGCTGGTCAACCATCGAGAACAGCCCTGCTCAAACTTCTGATTAACGTCTCAGGAATGGTGATGTCCGGCCGGCCGCCCGACAGCCCCGCAGAGAACCTCTGTTTTTCCCGGCACCAGCATTTTCGCTGGTCCGTATACTACGCCTCTGACCGCAGACGCCCCGAAATCTTCCTGTTGCTCCGTATTCGGGATCGTGAATACACTTTTTCAGACTGCTGGTTTTCGGGCGGTGTGGTCTGTGGCGATGACGGGGTTTGAGGAATGGGGTTCTCAAATCGGAGTCTGGAAACCTGGGCTGCGATCGAGAGAGAACAAAAGTGTTCATGTCATCTGCAAAACTACGTCTATCTCCGGCATCGCGATTGCTGGGGGCGCTCGTCTGCTGGCTGTATGGAATCGCTCTGGTCGCCGCCGCAGTCGCATTTTCTGTGTCCGGTGGCATCGGCACCAGGCTTATCGGCGGTGTGGTACTGGCAGCTGGCAGCGTGACTTGTGGGCTGGCACGATCGGCGTCGCCGCCAATCAGACTGCGTTTCGCCGCATTGATGGTGTCCACCAGCACGATGCTGCTGTCCGGCGAAGTCCTGCTGCGGTGTTTGACTCATTTTCCGGTCAACATGGCGTCGAATCGGATTCCACACGCGGAGCTTGGATATGTCCTCGACCCTGACCTGCACGATGTTGATGCAAATGGATTTCGTAATCCGTCAATTCCGGATCGAGTTGATATCGTGGCCATTGGTGACTCGCACACGCAGGGATTCAATGTCGCTGCGGACCAATCATGGCCGGCCGTGCTGGGTCGGCAATTGAACAGGTCTGTGTACAACGCCGGTATCGGAGGCTATGGTCCGCTGCAGTATGAGATCCTGGTGTCACGTGCACTGGAAATGCGGCCCCAACAGATCGTGGTTGGAATGTATGCCGGCAACGACCTGGGCGACGTCATCCGCGGCATCGTGCCGTATGACACTTCAGCTGAAATTGACAACCATTTCCGGTATGGAATCAAATATCACACGGCGTTAGGAAGCGCGGCCTCACATCTTTGGGCGCAATCCCGAGCCGCACAACCGCCCGGATTCGCGATTGAACATTTACTCAATCCGACTTTTGTGACGGATCGTCGCCTGCGATACCGACTGGCCGAACTCAACACCAATGATCCCGACATCGGCGCGGCTTTTGCCCGGACGCTGAGGATCCTGGAGAACATCAAGCAACGATGTGCCGATCATGGAGTCGATCTGCTGGTGATACTGTTGCCGACTCGGGAGTCAGCCTATTCGCTTGCCGTGCAGCACGACTGGCCAGCTGAGTTTTCATCAATTGTTGAACATGAGAAAATCGTGCGAATCCGTCTGCAGCGTGCCATGCTGGAACGCCGTATTCGTTTTCTGGATGTGTTACCGCATATGGTATCGGCCGTCAGGGACACGCCGGATGTCTATCCGAACTATGACGAGGGACATCCACTTTCGGCCGGGTACGAAGCATACGCCAAGGCTGTCGCAGGTGCGCTGACGTCGATTGATCTCGCTCAGCGGTAACCGCCCCTCTGTTCTGCAGCCGCCTTATTTGCCTCCGCGGAACACATGACCTTTGACGTGAGTTTCTACGGAATAAAGTGATTTGCGAGCGGTCACAAACAGAGTGCTGCGATCTTTACCGCCGAAGGAAACATTAGCAGGATGTTCCGGAACCGTGATGATGCCCAGCTGCTTGCCCGATGGGGCGAACACCTGCAGGCCGAGTGCAGAGGTGATATACAGGTTTCCATTTGTGTCGATTGTCAACCCGTCGCCACCTGTATTGTCCTTGCCTTTTGGCTGAGTCAACTCGCAGAACACTTTGCCGGGACCGACCCGGCCCGGCGATACGACCGGATACGACCACATTTGTTTTTCCATGCTGGGAATCACATACAGCGTTTCCTCATTCGGAGACAGGATAACGCCGTTTGGCGCTGTTCGGTCTTCGATCAAACGTGTTACCTTCCCGTCGGCAGCTCGATAGTAGACAGCTTCTTTTCCCTGAGGCCACGGATCAGGCGCACGATAACGGGGATCGGTAAAGTAGATGCCCTCTGTCTTGTCGATCACCAGATCGTTCGGGGCGTTGAATCTGGCACCGTTGTATTCTGTGGCCAGAGACGTTTCCTGTCCTGTCGTCAGATTATACTCTTTCAGTTGCCCATCCATTTCGCAGGCCAGCAATCGATTTCCGACCACCATCAGCCCATTGCAGTGTCCGGACGGTTCGACGAACACGGACAGCGTGCCTTTAACATCGCGTTTGTGAATTCGGCTGTTGGGAATATCAGTAAAGTACAGATTTCCGGCAGTATCTGAGGCTGGGCCTTCGGTGAAGGCAAAATCTGTATTCAGCCGCCGCACTTTGCCAACGGTTCCAATTCCCGGAATTTCCTCCGCAGAACACGTCGGAATGAACACAATAAATATCAGAACACGGTACGAAGAACGAATTCTGGACATAACTTGACTCACTGTTCTGTCTGCGCAGGAATGTCAGGACGGCTCATCTATACACTCATCATTTCCACGAATCCCTGGATTATCAAGCGTTTGCGGGGCTGGCCTTGATCGTTGCCGTCAGGAAATCCACACGGCCAAACAGGCGGGGTATGGGTCGTCAGATGCCGAACGTAACAGGTCCCCCGGCAAACTGAACGATCCATTGATCCGGGAGATAATTCGCGATGAAAGCTCTCCAGACGCATCTTCGTCCTCTCGAAACACATGATTCTCGAGACCGGGGCCCCGAACCATCGCTTGAAGTGGCCCTGAAAATATAGGGCATGCAGGAGAATGAGGAAGGATTTGACAGCGATTTGAGCTTTTGCCTGTACAGAACGGGCTGACAGGCCGATCATTCCGAGATCTCGATTGATCGAGAGGCAGACAGCGGTACAATCCGCTGCTTCGAAAGTGGAGTCATAGTGATTTCACTGTTTTCTTGTTGGTCCAGCTCCGTCGTTTCAGGGCTTCAGAGGCTGTTTGTCGAACTAAACCACCCGGTTTTTGTTGGCGAATCGTACACTGATCACCCCGTCGGATGGCCTGCGACGTCTTTTCGTCGCATCAGTAAAGTACAGTTTTAAGAATGGCAATTTCATCAGAGGTGAAGCAGCAGCTTCGCAAAGACTTCGGACAGAGCGATAACGACACAGGATCACCGCAGATTCAGATCGCCTGTCTTACTCACCAGATCAATGTTCTGACTGAACATCTGAAGGTCAACAAGAAAGACCACTCTTCCCGACGTGGTCTGCTTCGGATGGTCAGTCGCCGTCGCCGGCATCTGGATTATCTGAAGAACACAGCCCCCGATCAGTATCTGGAAATGTTGAGTCGTCTCGGGATTCGAAAGTAACAAGTTGCGGCGTTGGTTTCCTGAGAAGCCAACGCCTGTTTTGTTGGACTGCAATGTTGTTCGGCGCAGTCCTGTGTTATCAGGAGATCTCTGTAGCTGCGTCCGACAGGACGCGGGCCGCACTCTGACAAGTATCGTTGCGAATGAGTCCTGCCCAACGGGCGGATGTTTGTCGTACTTGTTGACAGCAGATGAGGTCTCATTGTTTGTGGGTTTGAATATTTCATTGTTTGTTTAACTGCTGCCGCAGGTTCGTCGCGGATTGCCGCCACCTGGGGTGACTTCAAATTGTCGGAATTTGCAGGCGTATTGTTTGACGGGTTGGAAGTTCGAAGACGTTGTTGACCCTCAACGCGTGTCTGGTGTGGTTAAGAAAGTGTCATTCGTCGGAGCGTCCTGTTCTGACCACTGCGGCTGGAAGGCCTGCCACTGACCACCAAAGAACGCGTGATATCGCAGGCCACCTACGGCCTGCGGCTTGCTGTTTTGATGCCGTGAAGTTGCTGCACGTGCCGAAAATCTGACTTTCGAACTGCGATCAGTGGTTGCTACACCGGCATGCCCGGGTAAGGATTGATCGTGAAGAAAGTTACCGTTGAATGTGAATTCGGAGGCCGTACGCTATCACTGACCTCCGGGGAAATGGCCAAGCAGGCCAGTGGCGCCGTCTTAATCCAGTACGGCGAAACCAGCGTCTTTGTCGCCGCACAGACGGGGCCGTCCAGACCTGGTACCAACTTCTTTCCGCTGACCGTCGATTACCGCGAACGTCTTGCCGCGGCTGGCAAATTTGCGGGGGGATACCTGAAGCGAGAAGGACGTCCGACAACCAAAGAGATTCTGACGTGTCGCCTGACAGACCGCCCGCTTCGCCCGCTGTTCCCGAAAGGGTACCGCGAAGAAGTTCAGGTGATGTCCAACGTAATGTCATGTGACGGAGAAAATAACCCGGACGTGCTGAGCATTACCGGTGGCAGTGCCGCACTGCGAATTTCCGGCATGCCGTTCAAGGGGCCAATCGCCGCCGTACGAATCGGCATGATCAACGACGAGCTGATCGTAATGCCAACCGTCCAGCAGATGGCGGATAGCACCCTGGACCTGATTGTCGCGGGCTCGAGCAAGTCGATCCTGATGATTGAGGGTTTCGCGGAACAGCTTCCTGAGAAGGAAATGGGCGATGCCATCATGTACGCTCATGACTTCATCAAGCAGTTGTGCCAACTGCAGGAAGATCTCGCGAGCGAACTGGGCGTGGCTCCGCCGGAAATCCCGGAACCAGCAGAGAATCCGTTTGAAGCGAAAATCGCCGATGCGTTTCAGCAGATCAAAGATGCCAAGGCCACTCGCCAGAAGCAGGAACGAGGCGAAGCACTTAGTGCTGTGAAATCGGAATTGATTGAAAAGCACTTCCCGGGTGAAGCCGACGAAACTTCGGATGGTCTGACACGCGGTCAGTTCGGCGATGCTTTCTACAAGCTGGAAGCCCAGGCTGTTCGCGAATTGATTCTTAGCGGGACTCGCCTGGACGGTCGTGGTCCAACGGATCTGCGCGGTGTTAACTGTTCAGTTTCAAACCTGCCAAGAGTGCACGGTTCTGCACTGTTTACACGTGGTGAAACGCAGTCACTGGCGACCGTGACACTGGGGTCACCCCGCGATAAGCAGCGTTCGGACGGGCTGTTCGGTGAATTCACCGACAGGTTTATGCTGCACTACTACTTCCCGTCATTCTCTGTTGGCGAATGTCGTCCGATTCGTGGACCAGGGCGTCGTGAAATCGGTCATGGCTGCCTGGCAGAACGGTCAGTGGCTTCTGTGATTCCATCGGATGAGAAGTTTCCGTACACCATTCGGGTGATTTCGGACATTCTTGAATCCAACGGAAGCAGCTCAATGGCGTCCGTCTGCAGTGCGACTCTGGGACTCATGGACGCAGGTGTACCGATTCTGCAACCCGTTGCAGGGATTTCGATCGGTATTGTTGACGAAGGTGACAAGTGGACGTTGTTGACCGACATCATGGGTGACGAAGATCACTTTGGTGACATGGACTTCAAGGTTGCCGGGACCGGTCGGGGTATCACGGGTATTCAGCTGGACCTCAAGAACGAAGGGATCAGTGAAGAGATCATTCGAGCAACGCTGGATCAGGCGTTGAAAGCTCGCAAGGATCTGCTTCGCGAAATGCTGAGTGCTATCCGCCGGCCGCGGGCAAGCGTTTCGGAGTCCGCTCCGAAACTGGTGCAGACGTCCATCAATCCGGAAAAAATCGGTCTTCTGATCGGACCTGGTGGCAAAACGATTCGGGCCATCCAGGAAGAATCCGGCGCAACGATTGACATCCAGGAAGACGGCGTGGTGACGATTTCTGCTGAGAACGGGACCGCTGCTGATGCAGCACTGGCTCGCATTGAGGCGTTGACTGAAGATATTCAGCCAGGCCGGGTGTACACGGGCAAGGTCACTTCGATCAAGGACTTCGGAGCATTCATCGAAATCGCGCCGGGCAAGGACGGACTTTGTCACATCAGCGAATTGTCAGATGGTTTCGTTAAGAACGTCAACGAAGTCTGTAAAGTTGGCGATGTCATGGAAGTTAAGGTGATCGCCGTCGACGATCAGAATCGAGTGAAGTTGTCTCGCAAAGCTGTGCTGGCAGAAACCGGCGGCAGTGACGCAAAGGATGAAACTGAATTCGAAGACGACTAGATCCCTGTCGTTGATCAGGTAAGGATGTGTGTGCCACTGGCTTTGCCAGTGGCGCACATCAGCACAGAATTGATTTGGAGTGAGGTCTGTGTCAACGATTCTTGAATCGTTGTTCTGTTTGCTGTTACGACGTCCTTTCTCGCCCCTGCGGGTAGTAGGTGACGGGGCAAGGGCGTGACCACGGGACGTGGGTCGCCTCGCCCGGGACCAGGCGTTCAAACTTCAGGAATTCAGCCATAATGACCTCAGCGCTGAACACCAACGAACGCGAACGTCTCCAGGCTCAGAACACCGAACTGGCAACTCTGGCGGGCGGTCTGGCCCACGAAATCCGAAATCCGTTGTCAACGATTCGGATGAATCTGGAATTGCTGGCAGAGGATCTGGAGGAAGAAGATTCTGCGCGAGCACGCAGGATGATGGATCGTATTGGCAAACTGCAGGGCGAGTGCCTAAGTCTGGAAGATGTCCTGAATGAGTTTCTGCAGTTTGCCAAAGCTGGTCAACTGGATCTGCACGAATGCAGTCTTAACGATGAGGTCGATACGTTTTTGGCGTTCCTCACACGTCAGGCAGAAGAACAGGGTGTCGAACTTCGTCCCCACCTTGACGCCAATCTTCCGCCCGTGAAAATTGACCGGGCGTTAATACGGCAGGTGTTGTCGAATCTTGCCCGGAACGCTCTGCAGGCCATGTCCGACGGTGGCACTCTGGAGTTTCTGACGATGGCCCAGGACAACGGGATTGCTCTTCAGGTAATCGACACGGGTGAGGGAATGGACAGCAAAACCGTTTCGAAAATGTTTCAGGCCTTCTATTCGACCCGTTCAGGCGGTAGTGGGCTGGGATTGCCGACAGTTCGGCGTATCATCGAAGCACATGGAGGCACGATTGCCTGCGAAAGTGAGCCGGGCCGAGGCACACGATTCACAATACTTCTTCCCACAACCGTCGCATCGTAGACGATTATTTCCAAAGAAATGGCTGACGACAAGAACGAACCACCCGATCTCAGATCAATCCCCGTCCGCGTGCTGGTTGTGGACGACGACGAAAGCCATGCGCAGGCAGTGGCTGAAAGTCTGGAACGTATCAACTGCGAATGCAAAGTGGCGGGTTCCGGCGAACTCGGCGCCAAAATGATTTCCAGTGAATCGTGGGACGTCGTTGTGACGGACCTGCAGATGGGAGAAATCGACGGACTGGAAATTCTGAGTCAGTCCAAGGAAGAATTGCCGGACGCAGAAGTCATTGTACTCACCGGACACGGCTCGATTACGTCGGCCGTCACGGCCATGCAGCATGGCGCGTACACCTATCTGACCAAACCGCTGGACATTGGTGAACTTCGGTCAGCCGTCGAGAAAGCGTCTGCACGATTGCGATTGATCCGACGCAATGCGGAATTGCGGAGATCCCTGGAGGAACGTTTTGGATTTGAAGGGGTCATCGGCAACAGCGCGCCGATGCATCGCATCATCGAGATCCTGAAGAACGTTTCACCCACGGACACAACCATTCTGATACGCGGAGAAAACGGTACTGGTAAAGAGCTGGTCGCCAAGGCAATTCACCAGAACAGCCTTCGCAAGAACAAGCCATTTGTCCCGCTGAATATTTCAGCCCTGCCTGACAGTATCCTGGAAAGCGAACTGTTCGGACATGAGGAAGGTTCGTTCACCGGAGCGGTGGGTCGTCGGATTGGCAAGTTTGAACATGCCAATGGTGGCACCTTGTTCCTGGACGAAGTGGGTGAAACGCCGCTCGATACGCAGGTCAAACTGCTGCGGGTTCTGGAAGAACGCAAAATCACCCGACTGGGAGCCAATGAAGAACTGGATATCAATGTTCGGCTGGTGGCTGCAACCAACGCCAATCTGAAGAAGCTGGTCGAAGAAGGCAAATTCCGGGAAGATCTTTACTACCGTCTGAACGTCGTCAGCATCGAACTGCCTCCATTGCGAGAACGTCCCGGTGACATACCGCTGCTGATGGAGCATTTTCTAAAGGATCAGTCGAAAAAAACAGGTCGCGAGGTTGAAGGCTTTTCCCGGACGGCTCGACGGGCACTTCTCAGTCATCAATGGCCCGGCAACATCCGAGAGCTGCGGAATACCATCGAACGGATGGTAGTGATGGATACTGACGGACTGCTTGACGTCGATGGCCTCCCGCCGGAAATTGCACCACTTGCCGCCAACGAAGAGGCCCTTGCCGAAGGTGAAGGCGTGTCCGGAGCGGACTCACTGATCGGCCGCCCGATGGATGAAGTTGAAAAGTACTATATTCAGCGAGCCCTGGAACTGACCGATGGCAACCGCGAAGAAAGTGCTCGCCTGCTGGGCATCGGCGAACGAACGCTGTACCGCAAAATCAAAGAATACGATCTGCGAAAGTAGCGAATAAAGAGCGCCTGAAGCTGCTGTCGAAAGGATTTGATCGTTGAGATGCCCGGTGCCAGACTCCGATTTGGGACCGGGCATGTCCGAAGCTCTGCTTCGGACATATGACAGTCGACGGCACGCGGCTAAGCGGAGCTTCACGGACTGGCGCGCCCGGGCCGCAGCCTGGGAACAAGAAGAACAGAACCAGTCGTTTGGTCTGGCGCAGTTACGCGACTTTCGCGGCCAGACCTTCCTGCCCAATGCGTGCGCAGTAGTCGCCGAAGGACTCTCCGTCACTGCGTTCGGCCTTATACGCACCCAGCAGAGGTGACACCGTGAGCACAATTTCGTCCAGCGGGACCATGTCCTTGTAAATGAAACACAGTCGCGTGCCTTCGGGGTTGCCACCCAGAAACAGTGTGTACTTGCCCACGGCCTTGCCCACCAGACCGATGTCCGGCGTGTAAGGTCGGCCACAGCCGTTGGGGCAACCGGTGATGTGCACGGCGATTTTCTGTGATGCCAGACCGTGTTTGGCCATTTCCACGTCCAGCTGATCAATCACTGTCGGAAGAATCCGCTCAGATTCCGTGATGGACAGACCACACGTAGGAAAGGCAGGGCACGCAACGGCGTATCGTCGCGCCAACGACAGTTCGTCGGCGTTTTTGATTCCGTGTTCCGCCAGCAAGACGTTGATCTGCTCTTTGTCAGCCGGATCAATGTCACACAGAATCACGCTTTGCAGCGCCGTCAGACGTGTGTCCATGCCAAATCTCGTCAGGATCGCTCGCAACCCCGACTTGATCCGAAGGTCACCGTCGTCTTTGATGCGACCGCTTTCGAGGTTGATGCCAAGGAATAACTTGCCGTCGCCCTGTTCATACCAACCGATGTGGTCCTCAACCCCGGTGACGTCAGTGGCATGCGGTTCGGGCAGTGACTGGCCGAAATACTCTTCTACTTTCTGCTTGAACTTCGGCAGGCCCCAGGCTTCGATCAGGTACTTCAGACGAGCGATCTTGCGATCTTCACGATTACCGTGATCTCGCTGTACCTTGACGATCGCTTCGGCGACGGCAACCACCTGGTCAGGCGTTGCGAACGTCAGCTTGTCAGCGATTCGAGGGTAGGTTTTTGCAGCGGAAGGTGTCGTTCCCATACCGCCACCCACAAGCACGTTGTAACCCGCGATCTTTCCATCTTCGACAACAGCTAGTAGCCCCAGATCGTTGGTATATACGTCGACGCAGTTGTCGGCGGGTTCGGCGATCGCCATTTTGAATTTGCGGGGCAGATAACGTTCGCCGTAGATCGGTTCTACGACCGGCTTGAAATCTGCAACGTTGGTCTTTTCGCCATCTTCATCCGACAGCCAGATGTCAAAGTAACCGGTTGTTTTAGGTTTGAAGTGATCGGCCAGTTCCTGCGACAGAGCCTGCATCTCATCGTGCACAGGATTGTTCTTGTACGGTGCCGGACAGCACATCACATTACGATTTACGTCTCCGCACGCGGCAAAGGTTGTCAGCTTTGTATCATTGATGGCACGGATCGTTTCTCTCAGGTTACTTTTCAGAACGCCATGCAGCTGGAAGCCCTGTCGAGTAGTGATGCGTACGGTGCCGTTACCCAGTCTGTCGCACAGATCCAGTTCTGCGAGGAACTGCGGCGCTGTCACTCGACCACCAGGAATCCGTGTGCGCACCATGCACGAAAACTCTTTTGCCTTCCTTGTGCCGTCTTCATTCTTTTCCTTGCGGACGTCTCGATCATCCTGCATATAGCTGCCATGATGTTTCAGCAACTGGCTGGCATCGCCGCTGAATTCCGGATTTTCGTTCAGTAGTTCTTCGGGAATGGTGCCACGAAGTTGGTGGCTGCCTTCTTTGAGATGTTCCAGCTTGCTGAGTTTGACTTCTGCCGTTGACATGAGATCCTTTTCCGAGCCATCAAGTTTCGACGAGTACAACAATTATCAGGAGAACCGCTGTCTGGATTTGAGTATAAGGCGATGGCAAATTTGTGAACAGTCGTCTTGCCCAGTTTGCGTGTTCCAGGAAGTGAAGATCTGGTGAGTTCCCGCGACAAAGTCATCCTGTTTGCTGCCGAAGGCTTCGGTCTGGGAAGAATCCGGTTTGCACCGGGAACCTGGGGCAGTCTCTGGGGGATTCCGCTGGGCTGGGGGCTGGGTTACTTTGATACAGTATGGTGGGTACGTCTGATCGTGGCCGCAGCGATGTTCGCCGTCGGAGTTCCGCTTTGCAACGTGGCTGCCCGGCTGCGAAACACCAAGGATCCAGGCAGCGTGGTCTGGGACGAAATCGCGGCGTTCCCACTGGTCTATGCTCTTGTGCCCCTGAACGGACCCCGCCCGTGGATCGTCCTGATTGCCGGTTTCATTCTGTTCCGGGTTTTTGACATTTGGAAACCGCCTCCGGTACGTCAGTGCGACAGGTTGACCGGCGGCTTTGGCATCATGATCGATGATACAGTGGCTGCTTGCTACGCCGCGGCATGCCTTTATCTGCTCACGCATCTGATTTGAACATCTGCAGCTGCCACGTCGCGCTGCAATCTGTGGAATTCAAGTAACGGGGGCTTTCTATCGCTGCCCGTGTTGCGATGGCTTTTTTGAACATTCTTACCCAAGTCCAGGCGAAGACTTCCGGTGTCAGGGAAAAACCGGGACTCCGGGCGCCAGGTGCCTGATTTGTTTGCATCACTCGGTCGACAACTAATATCCTGTCAACGACACATCGTGTGTCCTGTTCGTTTCCTTCTGCCACCATTCACAAAATCATGACTGATATCCACACACTCACTCGTAAGCTGCAACGCAAGAACGATTCGAAGATCATCCTGTACGTGGGCGACGGTCTTGGTGGACTTCCGCTGGAACCCGGTGGTAAGACGGAACTGGAGACCGCCAATACCCCAAACCTGGACGCTCTGGCCGCAAGGTCATCACTGGGGATGAGTGTCCCCGTATTACCGGGCATTGCTCCAGGCAGCGGACCGGGACATCTGGGCCTGTTTGGCTATGACCCGTTGCAGTACGACATCGGGCGCGGAGTGCTGGAAGCTCTCGGAATCGATTTCGAGCTCGGCCCCAACGATGTTGCAATTCGCGGCAACTACTGCACGATTGACGGTGAGGGCAACATCACCGATCGTCGGGCCGGACGTATTGCCAGCGAAATCGGGGAAAAGCTGTGCGAGAAACTGGATACGATCAAAATCCCCGGCGTTGAAGTCTTCGTCCACCATGTGAAGGAATACCGATTGGTGATTGTCTTCCGGGCCGAAGGTCTCGGTGGCAACGTCGACGATACAGATCCGCAGAAGACCGGTGTCCCTCCCCTCGCGCCAAAAGGCAATGACACTGCGTCTGAGAAAACAGCTGAAGTCTGTGCCGAGTTTCTGCGTCAGGCAGCTGAAGTACTGAAGGATGATGCGCCCGCCAATCTGCTGACGATGCGTGGCATTGCAAAGATGCCGCCGATTCCGACTTTTGAAGAAGTCTACGGTACCAGAGCCGCGGCGATTGCGGTTTATCCGATGTATCGAGGGCTCGCACGTCTGGTGGGGATGGACATTCTGGACGCCGGTCAGACACTGGATGACCAGATGAAGTGCCTGGAACAAAACTGGGACAACTACGACTTCTTCTTTGTGCATTTCAAATACACGGACAGCACCGGCGAAGACGGGAACTTCGACGCCAAGGTACAGCGAACGGAAGAACTTGATTCTGCAATTCCACGAATGACCGTTCTGAAACCGGATGTTCTGGTTGTGACCGGCGACCACAGCACACCGGCCAAGATGAAAGCTCACAGTGGACATGCCGTGCCCACATTGCTGGCATCCGACATCTGCCGTTTTGATGGATCAACAACGTTCGGCGAAGCTGCCTGCCGAATCGGTGAACTGGGCCAGTTCGAAGCGAAATACCTGATGCTGCAGGTACTGGCACATGCCGGGCGCCTGGAGAAATACGGCGCATAATCGATTCGTGCTTTGTCGGCTGTCGACGGGCAGAGACGGTGTGAACTGCGTTTGCCGCTGCTGTCCGGCACCGCAAAAGTCACTGGCAGTTCCATCAGCACACGCAGATACGTGACCGTCGCGGCGTTATGTGTTACCACCGCTGATCAATCGGTGAAGTGTCGATGGGTCAAGGTTCCCGCCTGAAACAATGATCCCGATTCGCTGATCGGCGAATCGGGATTTATTCTGCATGACTGCGGCCAGTGGAACTGCTCCCGATGGTTCTGCGAAGATCTTCGCCTGAAACATCATCGCCAGCGTGGCAGTCGCGATCTGTTCTTCGCTCACCAGCAGTACCTCGTCCACGAGTTCCTGGATGACCGGGAACGTCAGTGTGCCCAGACAAGTGCGCAATCCGTCGGCAATTGTGTCATGACGCACGGGTGCTTCAATACTTCCCGATTCGAAGCTGCGAAATGCGTCGTCGGCCCATTCCGGTTCGGCGGCGAAGACCTTGATGTGCGGGTTCAGTGACTTCGCTGCGATCAACGTTCCGCTCAATAGTCCACCGCCGCCGACAGGTACCACAATCGCATCCAGATCGGGAACTTCCTCAAGCAATTCGAGCGCCGTGGTGCCCTGCCCCGCGATGACTCGTTCGTCGTTGAACGGATGGATAAACGTGGCCCCGGTTGCAGCGATCACCTTGTCTGCGGCAGCCTGACGCGAATCCGAATCGGGCTCGCAGAATGTCGGTTCCACACCGTAGCCGCGCACGGCATCGATCTTGACGGTCGCTGAGTCGTGAGGCATAACGATGTGAGCGGTGATGCCACGCAACTGCGCGGCCCGGGCCAGTGCAGCTGCATGATTTCCGGAAGAGTGGGCAACAACCCCGGCTGCGGCTTCATCTTCCGACAGAGAGAACACAGCGTTGCAGGCACCACGTGATTTGAACGCACCAATGTGCTGCTGGTTTTCACACTTGAAAAAGACCTCTGCTCCCGCCAGATTGCCAACGTTCAGTGACTGAACAACAGGCGTGCGAAGAACGTAGCCATGAATGCGTTTTGCCGCTTCACGTATCGTTTTCAGAGTAATTGTTGAGTTCCGTGTCAATGAAGGTTCCTTAAAACGGCACGCCGGGAAGGAGGATACGAACCCCGCCTGATTCCGCGTGCCCGTGTGAATGGCTTAAAACGCGTCAAACACAGTGGCCGCAATCAGAAAAAAACAGTCACATTTCATAGACACAAGATGCGGTGTGTTGCAAACGATTCCAATTCTTGATTTCCTGTTGGCCGGGACCAGCACCGGATGGTCTGAATCAACAGCCCGGATATGTTATCTGAGCTGGCTCGCCTGCGAAGATTAAAGGTACGCTGATGTTTCGACTTTCACTGATCCTGCTCACCACAACACTGACTTCTGCGTCTATGGCCCAGGAGGTCCCGGAAGGTGGACCACAACTGGATGCGGTGTGGTCCGTTTCTGCCGGGCTGAAAGCGCCGGAAAGTGCGTACCATGACCCGGCGACAGGATTCCTGTTTCTGTCGCAGATTGGCGAAGGCGGCGGCAAGGGCAAGGATGGTGACGGCTGGATCTCCAAGCTGACCATCGACGGAAAAATGGTGAAAAACAAATGGGTGACCGGCCTGAATGCCCCCAAAGGGATTCGCAGTCATCAGGGAATTTTGTACGTCAGCGACATTGATCAGATCGTCGCGATTAACATCGCGGGCGCAAACATTGCGAAAGTTATTGATGTCAACAATGCAGTTTTTCTGAATGACCTCGCAACTGATTCAGAAGGGACGGTCTATGTGTCTGACCTGGCGGCCAGCAGAATCTATCAGTACAAGAACGACAAGGTTTCAGTTTTCGCTGAGGGCGAACAGCTGGAACATCCCAACGGCGTCCTTGTGGATGGAGACTCCCTGGTGATCGGCGGCTGGGGAACCGGCTTCAGTCAGGAAGACTTTTCCACGAAGGTGCCGGGCCGTCTGCAGAAGATTAATCTTCGCACAAAGGAAATCACCGCAATTACGCCGCAGCCCGTTGGACATCTGGACGGTATCGAGACCGATGGCAAAGGGGGCTACATCGTGACCGACTGGCGCAACGGCAAATTGTTCGGAATCAGTAAGAAAGGGAAAGCTCGTCTGCTGATGAACTTTCCTCAGGGCGTGGCCGATCACGCCTATCTTGTAGACAAACAGCTGATTATTCTTCCGGAGATGATGGAAGGCAAGCTGACTGCGTTCAGGTATGCTCCGGGAAAGAAGAAGCTGAGCGCCAATTAAGAAAACGGGATGCCTCTCGTCTGTTGTCACGCTCGCAGCTTGCATTCGCCGTTTCGGTTCACACACGTCATACGCTAGTCGGGTACTGATTGCCTCTTTCAAGTTTCACATAGGAAAATTTGTGCCCACAATTGAATCCAATAGCGTTCCGCCGGTCATTCGCAACCGTAAGATCACTGGCATGTCGGCCGTGTTGCTGCCGTATGCGACAGACGGCACAGTTGACTGGTCAGCCTTTGAACGTCATGTGGAACGCACGCTGGAAGCCGGTTTGATTCCTGCGGTCAATATGGACACCGGGTATGTCAATCTGCTGGACGATACAACGAAGCTGGAAGTGCTGCAGCGCACCAACAGGCTGGTGTCCGGCCGTATGTATGTGGCCGGGGCTTTTCTGGCGGATGGTGAGGGTGCGAGCTTTAATCTGGATGAATACTTGCGTCGAATGAACGACATCGAGCAGAACGGTGGAGTGCCCGTGATTTTTCAGTCGTACGGACTGACACAGCAGCCTGACGACGACATCATCGTCTCGTACCGGCAGATTGCTGAACGGTGCAACCGCTTCATCGGTTTCGAACTGGGAACCGTCTTCCTTCCGTTCGGGAAGATCTATTCGCTGGGTGTCTATCGTGAAATGATGAATCTGCCCAATTGCATCGGCGCCAAACACTCGTCGCTGCGGCGCGACCTGGAATGGCAGCGTCTGGCGCTGCGGAACGAAGTACGACCGGACTTCATGGTCCTGACCGGCAACGATCTTGCCATTGATATGGTCATGTACGGCAGCGACTATCTGCTGGGGCTCAGTAGTTTTGCACCGGATCTATTCGGTAAGCGAGACAGAATGTGGGAGTCCGGCGATCTTAACTTCTGGCAGCTGAACGACGTGCTGCAGTATCTGGGTTTTTTTGCCTTCCGCGCACCAGTTCCGGCGTACAAACACACGTGCGCACAGTTTCTGCATCTGCGGGGCATGATCGAATCCGACCGGACTCATTCCGACGCATCGGAGCGACCGACGTCAGACGTGCCGATCCTGGAGGCGCTGCTGGATCAACTGACAGAGCGCACGTAGTGCAGCACCGTGACTGCGTTGCGACGCTGTGTCTCACGCGACCTACGTTTTGATTTCCTCAACCTGTCGATGAGTTTGGGCAGCGGTACTTTGACTGATGCTGTGCAGTGTCAGATATGAGGCATGCCGGCCTGTTACTTCTGTTTCAGTTGCCATTGCTCGTCAAAGAAATCTGCCGCCACAACTTTCCCTGGCCAGACACTGTCCGGTGGCGTACGAAGATCGATGACTGCCCAGTCCGGCAGCATCGAGACCTGTCGAGCGTTGTTCAGATAGGCGAATTCACGAAACGTGAAACTGCTGTTGAAGACGACGTACCGGTCGGCATTCAACGGGTTTGGATAGATCAGAACCGGTACGTGGCCGGCTGCGTCAAATGTTCGTTCACCAACGCTGATCTGTTTGCCCGTCCATTTGACTGGCAGCTTTCCCGCGACTCGGGACATCACGCTGTTAGACGATGGATCGCCCCACAGGATTAGATTTGCTGACTGAATATGTTCGTCCGTGACGTCCGTGTCTTTGACCACTCGAGCATCACCACGGAAGTGCCGCCGCCAGTGTTCGATGGCACGATCGAGCTCCGATGCAGCCCAGCGTCCTGCAGCTTCGTTGGCAGCTGTGCCTGTCGGGCGGACAAACACAAAGGAGTCCATAAATGCGTCGTCGATCGGACCCTGCAGATGCTGACGCTTGCGCAGCTGATCGCCGAGCGGGCCACTGACCCACTTGCCCTTCGCATTGCGATGAGCGCGGACTTGTGCTGACCCGTCAGAAAACGGGTTCGCGGTGATTCGAAACCATGGGCCGCTTTCTATGTCGGCGTCGGCAGAAGAGACATCGTCCGGAAGATCTTCAGCCGAAACAATGGTAGCGGAGATTGTCAACGAAGCGTCAACGCCCGCTGCCTGTTCAATGAGAAACGTTCCCGGAGGAAAATCCAGTGTGAATGCGGATACATTCTTCGTTCCGATTCTCAATTCGACTCGATTTGCGCCGGGACTCGTATCCAGTTTCCAGTGAACGATGTCCGCTCGTGCCGGCTTCCAGTGTTCGAGTAAACCATCAACCGTCAGCCAGTGCATACGGTTGTATTTGAGCGTATGCGTTTCGAAATGAACGTCTCGTGGAATTGTCGGTCGCGGTCGACTTGCAAGTGCCGTCATTCCATCTTCGATGATGTTCATTGAGACCTTATCGATACTGTGGCCCATATTGGCTCCGATGATATGACGGAGCCGGATGCCATGCTCCTGAAGAGCTGTTTCCATCACGTCAGCAGCCTGCTTCTGAATATCTTTTTCACCACTGTAGGCGATGGTCGGGCAGTGGCTCAGATTGAGGGCGTACTTGTCACAGTCATACATATTCCACAGCGCCTTCTCCCACGGTGCTGGATTCAGTATTTCCTTCTGAAAAAATCTCAGAAACTCGGGAGTCTCAGAAAAACCGGCACCGGGATTGGCAGCGAACCAGCGGTCGGGGTAATGCACGGCAAACTGCCAGCACGCCGCTCCGCCCATGCTGAAGCCTCGCACACTGATCCGATCTTCGTCGACCCGATAACGACGCTGTACGTCGCCCAGCGCTTCCAGCACATCCACTTCCCCCGCAAACTTGAATGCGTTGGAATAGCGACCGTACGGATGCAGTACGATGGTGTGGTCAGGCGTGTAACGACCGGCATTCTTCATTCGGTCCCACAGGAAGTTGACTTCGCTGAGGGTTTCACCACGGCCATGGAACCACAGGTCGCAGCGAGTCGGGACGCTGTGATTGAACGCGTAGGTCTTTGGCATGACCAGGCCATACGGCTGCACCGTGTGGTCAATCCGGCTGATGTAACCTCGAACAACAAGGCCACTTTGTTTGGGCCAGTCAGCTTTGCCGGACAGAAGCTGATTCGCTCGGGAATTTCCTTCAGCCAGCAGCTGATCGGCCTTATCGATGTCCTTCGGCGAGAAGAACTCGTCGTGGTCCAGGGCACATCGTACGGCTCGTTCAAAGATCATGACGTCAGGCAGCAGCCCCTCTGCGGGTCCGTCCTTCAGCCGCCTCAGCCGAGCGATCTTCTGTTGAAGCAATTTCAGTTCTGACTGCAGTGCAGCTTCGCGACTGGCAGGTACCGCGACGCCTTCACGTGGAACCCGCCGCACGTTGTCGGGGTGATTGTCTTTTTCACCGTCAGCAAATGATGCGGATGTCAGTGCAAGAAGAAAAATCAGTGCGAGAAGCAACGCAGTTCTGGGCATGTGTCAGTTTCCGGGGCTAATGGTCAGCAGCAGGTGACGCTGCCCTGCTAAACCAGAGAGATAGCGTGCATTTCACCGAAGTGAGTCCACTTTCGCCACCGTTCAGCTGCAGAATTTCCTGCTCGAACTGCTGCACATTCGGGTGATACGCATCAAAGATGCCAGACCCGCATCAGTCTTCATCGTCGTCGACAATGTCCCCGAACTCATCGCCACCCTGGATTTCTTCCAGTCGTTTCAGCACATCGCGGAAATCATAATCAACGGACAGAATTTCTGTGTAGTGGTTTTCGGCGTCTTCATTCTTGCCGGTTTTTTCATACAGACGACCCAGCCAGTAGTGGGCCTGTTTGAAGAAATCCGGTTTATCCTTGGCATTCAGTGTTTCCAGGGCCTTGATGAATTGACGTCGTCCGAGGTCCGCCTTGCCGGCTCGCACAAAGCACTCACCCAGCATAACCAGTGAATCTTCTTTCATTCGTGAGTCCGCAGACGCCTGCTGGAACAACGGAATTGCTTTTGGGTACTGCTTGATCTTTCGATAGCGATCAGCCAGTTCAAACCGCATCTTCATATCGTTCGGATGTCGGTCGATGCGAGATGCCAGGACTTCCACTTCGCGAGTCATTAACTCTTTTTTCATCCCATCGGACTTTTCCTTTAGTCGTTCTTTCTCGGGATTCTTGCGGGCTCGTTCGGCAGCTTCGCCGGATCGTTCTCGCATGATCTCCAGTTCGACGTCTTCCTTTTCTTCCAGAATGGAACTGTCGTTGTTGGATAATTCCAGTGCTTTGTCCAGCTGCTCAATGGCCTGAGGCAGCTGACGGTCCGTGCGCAGGAACTGCGCCAGCTTCATGTAGTTGTTGACGTTCTCGGGATCCTTACGAATGGCGGCCCGCATGTCCATTTCTTCCGATTCGCCTGGCGCGACAGATTCGTTTCTTCCTTTTGCTCCTCGACGAGCCTGTCGGTCAGCTTCGTAGGCGTTGGTTGGTGCTTTATCCGCTTTGACGTCCTGAGTGCTGCCGGCCTTGTCGTAGCCGCCGCGGTCCATGACGGAATCTGCATCGATGCGGCCCATCATGGATCGTGCGTCCCCATCCGTCGGGTCGGCTTCATAGATTCGTTTGAAGCAGTTGCGAGCTTCTTTGTATTCACCACGTTCGTGCAGAATATGGCCCAGACCGCGATTGAAGGCAATGTTTGTCTTGTCGCTTTCAACAGCCTTTCGATATGCGTAAGCGGCGATTTCGCCGCGGTCCTGTGCGGCACACGCTTCGCCAAGATCGGCCAGCAACTGACCGTCCCAGGGATTGACGGCCAGACCTTCTTCAGCATGTTGATCCATGGCCGCCCAGTCTTCTTTTCCTCTCGCTTTCTTGATCTTGCCGCGAATTCCCATCAGCTTCATGCCTGCCATCTTCGCGCCGGTCCCGTTGTCGCCATACAACTTGCGGCAGCACAGGTGCCTGGTCTGCCGGAACAGCACGACGTCAGACTTCATTTTTACTGCATTGCTGAAGCATTCGACCGCAAAGTCCCAATTCTGGCGGCCCATCGCCTCATTTCCCTTCTTGAACCATTCCTGGGCGGCGGTTGCTAAAGGATCACTCATATGAAGTCTCTCAGAATTTCTCTTGTCTCAAATTGATCGGGATCACCGGCAGGCGGATGCCCTGGGCTGTTGAGTCGCTGCTGTTCACCTTGTTCGGTGACTTTAGCATAGTCAGGAATATGACCATAGCCAACGATTGATCGGGCTGGATATCACAATCGCATCATCGCATGCGCCACGGGCTGTATTTTCGACGTGATCAGACGCGGGGTGATGCTCACGCGCCCTGGTGTGCAGCTCTGCGGCACTGTTCGACGTTCCTACCTCGAGCGCGGCCCGGTAAGGCACTCGGTTAAACGATGCGTCTTGGTCCCAGTCCTTCTCTGCCGGGCATCGGACAAACGTTCAATCAGCGTTCACCGGCTGGTGATTCTGCGGCCCTGACCAGGGCAGTCTGCAGATGTGATTCCGCGATGGACCGTTGCTGATAAAGGTCCAGAGTATCCAGACTCAGCCGAATGTACGCTCGCTGAGCATTCAGCAGGTCCAGATAGGTCGCTTCACCAAGAGCGAAAGCTCGCTGAGTTGTCGTCAGATTCTCGCGGGCCAACGCCTCCAGTTCGCCTTTGATCGTCTGCAGCTGGCAGTCAGCCTGTTGCAACTGCCCCACCGTTGTCAGCAGCCGTTGTCGCAGCGACCGTTTGACGGCATCAACGGCGTGATGTGTTCGCCAGGTATCAGCACGTGCTGCGTTGATGGCTCCTGTATTGTCATTTCGCACGGGCAGCGTGACGCCCAGCTGAATGCCAACGACGGCATAATGAGTGGCAGCATCCTGCTGGATGGACCATTGAGTCTGCAGGTCCGGAACAGGTTCCGCCTGTTCGCGCCGCACCTTGTAATGGCTGCGGTCCAGTTGCGACGCGGCAACGGCCAATTCAGGACTTGTTGCCAGCACATCTGTCCATGCCTGCGCCATGTCGATGTCAGATTCCTGTGGCATCAGGACAGCCGCTGCGACAGGCTGATCCAGTGTGTCTCGTCCAAGGGCTGTTGCAAGCTTGCGGCGTGCCACTTCAAACTGATTTTCTGTCAGATGAAGCTGCATCGCGTTCCGCTGAGCTTCCAGCCTGGACTGCAGAGACGCAGACAGACTTGATTCTCCCGCACTGACAAGACGTTTTACTGTTCCGGCCGCACGATCCAGCGATCTCTGCAGACGATTCAGCAGCTTGAGACGTTCCTGAGCGACTGCCACTTCAATGAAAGACAGTCGAACATCTGCTTCCACGTGGAAACGACGGACCTGCAGCTCATGGACGGCGATGGCGACGTCGCGCTGCTGCACCTGTCCGTCAAGACAAAGCTTGCCGCCACGGATAATGTTCTGAGAAAGAAAGACGCCCTGTTGCCCGGCCTGCCCTTCGTTGCCGACTTCTGATGCCAGGTAACCGACTGTCGGATTCGGACTGCGCGTCACCTGGTATACCAGGTGCTGTTGTCGGATCACCGACGTTTCGGCAGCCCGAACCGCGGGGTTGTTTGTCAGGGCCAGACTTACGGCCTGATCCATAGCCAGCACGCCGACCTCCGTTGATCCCGGGTCAGCGGGGACTTCTGGCCTGACCGGAAGCATTTCATCCGCAGAAACGGAAACACAGCATGCGAAGAGCAGAAAAATATTGGTAACGTTGAGCTTGCACACAAATGTGGACCGGAAAACAGAAAATGGTGTTCCCCTTCTATCGGCGAAAGACCGTATCTGCGACGAAGCGGGTTCACGAAGTCGCTCGGTTGTTCAGCGAGTCGTGCGGCCAGTGACGCATGCATCGATTGTCGAGTTTCGGCATGTCTAACATATGCCGAGACTGTGGCTGAATACTCTTATTCTGCGTATTCACATGCAAAACCTGCCGGTGTCAGGGTCTGTGAACTCACCGCCGCAATTCTATGAGAAGGATTCTCATTCCTCAGTGACCTCCATATTTTGCTGAAACAGCCGATGTTTGGTCACTGCAGACACGTATGATTCCGAATCAAGTGAGAAAATCCGAACGAAGTCCGCGTGGAACTGCCCGCAGCCTACCGTTCATAGCGCAGCACAATGTCGACCATAACGGGAATTGTGCGAATCAGATCCCAAAATGCTCTGTCCGCGGCAGCATTCGAAATCTCGGGGGACCGGTTGATGACCAGCGAAACCAGTCGACAACAATCACAAACGGCTGCTGAACAGGAATCGGTCAGATCAGCGACCGGCAATTCCAGATCGCATTCGCGCGCAGCAACAGCACTGCTCATTGCTGTTGCGGCCGGTGTCGTTGCCGGACTGCTTATTCCGCCTAATGGCGTTCGCTCTGTTGCGGAACGCTGGCTTCTCAGTGACTCTCGACAGGTCGCTGACGATTCGACATCAGGCTCAGACGCTGAACAGGATGCTCACGGAGGCACTTTCGAAGTCTCCATCGCTGCTCAGAAGACGTACGGACTTGTCGTCGGTAAAGCCAGCCGGGGTTCGTTTACACAGCATATTGACGTTCCCGCTTTCATACGCGAGCGACCTACGGTCAGCAACCTGCAAGCGTCCAGTCGAATGCAGGGCATTGTGCGCCGAATTTTTGTTCAGGTCGGCCAGTCGGTTCGCGACGGCGATCCACTGATAGAACTGGAATTGACAGGAGATGAGCTGGCATCGGCTCAGTCCGTTCTGCTGGATTCGGTACAGCAGCTGCAGATTCTGGACGACGAGATCGCTCGACTGGAAGTAGCGGCCGAAGAAGGAGGCATTGTTCTTAGAAGCGTGATCCAGAAACAATACGAACAGCGCCGCATGAAGTCTGTGATTGAGGCAAAACGGCAGGAACTCCTGATTCGAGGATTGTCCGTCGATGACGTTAGTGGCATCATCAAAGATAAGAAACTGGTTCGAACGGTCGTCATTCACGTTCCAATGGGCATTCGCCCGACAAATGACGGCACCACAACACAGTTTCATTCCGATTCGAACAGACACGTTCGCCTAGTATCGGAGGAAAATGCACCGGCGACCGGAGAATGGGTGTATTCCATCGAAGCGATGAATGTCAGCCCCGGAACCGTCGTGAACACCGGCGACGCGGTTTGTGATCTGGCGTATCACGAAACACTGCTTGTGGAAGGCCAGGCTTACGAACGTGATCTGCCTTTACTGACGCACCTGATTAACCAGCGTCGCGCCGTGACCGTCCAGCTGGGCGACAGTGACACGCCGGAACTGATTCACGATTTGCAGATCCTGTTTATGGACAATCACGTTGACAACAAAACTCAGACATATCGCTTTTATGTCGAAGTTCCGAATACGGTGCTGACCGAGAACATTACTGCGGCTGGTCCGCGATTTCGCACGTGGCGGTTCAAACCTGGACAACGAGGCCTGGTTCGTCTGCCACAGAAGGAATGGTCGGACCGACTGGTCTTACCAGCCGAGGCCGTTGCAGAAGACGGTGTCGATCACGTGATCTTTCAACAGGTCGCGGTCCACGATCACTTTCACGGAGACGCACCGCCTCACAGTGAATTCAGAAAAATCGTCGTAAAAGTGGACTTTAAGGATCAGCACAATGTTGTGGTGGATGCTGAAGGTCAGCTGAAGTCACGGCACAACATCGCAACAAACAATGCGGACATGCTGACCCGCGCCATGAACGATGGTGAGGGCGGTGGCGGACACGCCCATCATGGTCATGAACATTAAGAACTAACGCGGCCTGCCCGCGAACGATTTCCAGCGATCATGCTGTCACCGACGGCAGAAGGACGCTGCCAACATTTCGGCACGCGAACATTACGATTCGCTGATTATTCTGAAGCCTCTGAGCATGCTGAATCTGATCATTAAAACGGCACTCAACAACCGGCTGGCGGTTGTCGCTGTCGCGGTTGCCATGATGATTTACGGGGCAATGCAGACTCGAGAGCTGCCGATTGACGTGTTGCCGGATCTGACGCGTCCGCGAGTGGTGCTGATCACGGAATGTCCCGGTCTGGCACCGGAAGAGGTGGAGTCTCTGGTCACGTTTCCGATGGAAGCGACCGTGAACGGTGCAACCGGCGTGACTTCTGTCCGCAGTTCATCAGACATCGGCCTGAGTGTCATCTACGTTGATTTCGACTGGGGACAGGACGTCTATGTCGCTCGACAGATTGTCAGCGAACGAATTGCCAGTGTCCTGGGAACTTTGCCGGAAAATGTGAAACCTCGCATGGGGCCGATTTCATCACTACTGGGCCAAATCATGCTGATCGGCATGTGGAGCGAGGACGGAACGACTGATCCGCTGGAACTGCGTACGCTGGGTGACTGGGTCGTGCGGACGCGGTTGCTGCGAATTCAGGGAGTTGCTGAGGTGATCACCATCGGTGGCGGACGGATGCAGTATCAGGTTCTGGTCGATCCTCATGCTCTGCAAAAATATGACGTCAGTCTGCATCAGGTGGAGACTGCGCTCAGGGATGGAAATCTGAACGTGTCCGGCGGCTACGTCAATCGGGGGGCGAGGGAAATTCTGGTACGGGGGATTGGCCGCATAAGAGATCTAGCCGACATTGAATCGATCGTTATCGATCATCGTTCACAGCGGCCTGTGCTGGTTCGTGACGTGGCAACAGTGGCCCGACGCGCTCAGGTCAAGCGAGGTGACGCCGCCATCAACGGCAACGACGGCGTGATCCTGACAATTCAGAAGCAGCCGGGAACCGATACGCGGCAGCTGACAGACGAGATTGAGAGTGCGATCGCGGAAATACAGCTGTCGATGCCCGCGGATGTACACATTGAAGCGACGTACAGACAGCGGGAATTCATCGACTACAGTGTCAGGAATGTCGTTGAAGCGGTTCGTGACGGTGCGATTCTGGTTGTCGTCGTCCTGTTCTTGTTTCTGTTCAACATTCGTACGACCATCATCACACTCACCGCGATTCCACTTTCCATCCTGACAACGGCTCTTGTCTTCCACTTTATGGGGCTGTCGATCAATGTCATGACACTGGGCGGCATCGCAGTGGCTCTGGGTGAACTGGTGGACGACGCGATTGTCGATATCGAAAATATCTTTCGGCGACTGAAACAGAATCGTCAGAGCAACTCACCTCGCCCGGTATTGACTGTCATTTTTGAAGCGAGCAGCGAAGTCCGCAGCGCAATTATGATGAGTACGGTGATGGTCGTCCTTGTCTTTGCTCCGTTGTTCGCCCTGTCCGGCATGGCCGGACGAATGTTTACTCCGTTGGGCATTGCCTACGTGGTATCGATTACAGCCTCCACTCTGGTCTCGCTGACGGTCACTCCGGTACTGAGCTACTATCTGTTGCCAAAGGGTTCCGGCACCCGCAGACCGGAAGGCGTCGTGCTGCGGGGAATCAAGACAGCAGTGCGACCGCTGTTGCGTCTGAGCCTGACTCGTAGCGGCATTCTTGTGGTTTCGGTGGCATACATCGTATCGGTCCTGATGGCCGGCCTGACGGTTTCCCGCATGGGCATCAACTTCCTGCCGGCATTTGATGAGGGTGCGGCGCAGGTCAATTTGTTTCTCACCCCGGGCACGTCTCTGCAGGCTTCCACTAAAGTTCGCCGACTGGCCGACCGCAAATTTGCGAAACTATTGAAAACAGAATCCAATCCAAAGGCACCACTGCTGTCGTTTACGTGCAAGACCGGTCGAGCAGAAAATGATGAACACGTGATGGGGGTGAACACCAGCGAATACGTGATGTCGCTGAATCCCGACAGCGGTCTGTCACGCGACGAGGTCATCGATCAGCTGGACAAAGCAGTTGAGGACCTGGCAGGTGTCGAAACCGAAGTTGAGCAACCGATTTTTCACCTGATCAGTCACATGTTGTCCGGTGTCACTGCAGAAATCGCGATCAAGATTTTTGGCGAGGATCTGCAGGAACTCGAAAAAATCGCCAGACGCGTTAAGACCGAAATTCAAAGTGTTGACGGCCTTGCAGAACCGATGGTCGAGCAGTTGACATACATTCCACAAATTCGAATCGATCTGAAACGCGAACAACTGGCCAGCTACGGAGTAACGCCGGCCTACATCCATGAAATGGTGGAGACCGCTCTGAACGGCCGAGTCGTTTCTTCGGTTCTGGACGGGCAACGGACGTTCGATCTGTTGGTGAAGTTTGACGATCAGTTTCGCAGTGACTTTGATTCGCTGGATCGCACGCCGATTGAACTTCCCGACGGTGCCCGCGTTCCGTTATCTGAACTGGCAACGATCCGTCAGTCGATGGGCCCTAACAAAGTTAACCGTGAAGACACTCGACGGCGCATCGTCGTGAGAGTAAACACCCGTGGCCGTGACCTGAGAACCGCGGTGGACGAAATTCGTGATATCATCACCAGCAACATTTCGCTGCCCAGTGGTTACTCTGTCATTTACAGCGGTCAGTTTGAGGAGCAGGAATCTGCCACAAATCGACTGCTCATTTTCAGTGCTCTGGCCATCGTGGGGGTGTTCGTGGTTCTGTATTCGTCGTTTTCGTCCGCAGGTCTTGTGCTGCAGATTCTGGCGGCACTACCGATTGCCTTTGCAGGTGGTGTTGCGGCACTGGTGCTGACGGATCAGTCGCTGTCTGTGGCCAGCATGGTCGGCTTTATATCGCTGGGCGGCATCGCGGCTCGGAACGGAATTCTGCTGGTTGAAACATATCTTGCCGGTGTGGAAGAAAAGGGGCGTTCCCACGAAACAATAATTCAGGGAAGTCTTGACCGCGTGGCTCCCGTGTTGATGACGGCACTAACCACCGGGATTGGCCTGGTCCCGCTGGTTATCGGCGGCCATCTGCCCGGGAAAGAAATCCTGTTTCCTGTGGCAACCGTGATTCTTGGCGGACTGACCGCGTCGACGCTGGCGGAATTTCTGCTGCGTCCCGGGATGTTCTGGTTTCTGACGAAAAATGATGAGTCGCAAACATGACGCATGGCGAATGTGTCGTGTTTGTTGCAGTGCTGGGCCGTGATGCTGAGTTCCATCTCTGAGAACCATCGTATTACGGTCGAGAACTCGCCCGCCAGTCGTGACAGATGTGATGGACCATCAGGTAGTAATGCTGCAGAATAAATCGCGGACTGGGCGAACAGAATTCTCCTGAAAGCAGATTTGTGTCATCTAAACCTGATTTTAAGATTACGCCAGACCAAAAACAGCTCGACATACTGTCGCGCGACCTTCGATTTTACCCGTGTCCCGTCGACCAGCCCGTGTTGCTGACAGAAACACAGGTGGAATCGTACAATACAGATGGTTACGTCAAACCGATTGACGTCTGTTCGAACGACGAGATAACGGATCTTCGAAGTTACTTTGACCGGTTGCTGGAACAGACAATCGCAGCAGGTGGTAACAGTTATTCGATCAGTACGGCTCACATGAAATACGGTGGCGTCTACGACATCCTGACAGACTCCCGCATCGTCGATTGCGTCGCGGACATACTCGGCGACGATGTGGTTGCATGGGGGTCACACTTTTTCTGCAAGATGCCGGGTGATGGGAAAGCTGTCGCCTGGCATCAGGATGCGAGTTACTGGCCACTGTCTCCGTCAAAAGCCGTCACTGTCTGGCTGGCGATTGACGACGCGGATCTTGAAAATGGCTGTATGAAATTTATAGCCGGAAGTCAGCGCTCCGGGCACCTGACCTACCGCCAAAGCACTCCGGGTGAACACAGTGTGCTGGAGCAGGCAGTGGACAATCCGGAGCAATACGGTCACGTTGTTGTTGACGACCTGAAAGCCGGGCAGATGTCGATACACAGTGATCTGCTGCTGCACGGGTCGGACGCCAACAATTCGACGCGGCGCCGATGTGGGTTGACACTCAGATATGCCGCCGCAGAAGTGCGTGCCCAGATGGGCTGGAATGCGAAAGGCGTTATTGTTCGCGGCACAGACGCAGCGAAACACTGGGGAAATCCGTCCCGCCCCGTCCAGGCATAACGGCGTACTCGGACAGTCGCGTGGCGAATCCGAGTCTGCGGCGAAGAACGACAGCGCCGTGTAACCGGCTTATCTGCTGCTGTATGGCGGACGAGGCGAAGAATCTGACCGTTTTCAGCGGACTCACTCTGCCATCCTGACGGCCCGGGAGTATATATTCAGGCTGTCTTATCACTCTGCTGAATTCGCAGCGTCCGCATGCCGTCGTCATCAGATCTCGTCCGTCATGAAAATCCAGCAGTTACTTGAACATTACGGCATCAGGGTTAATCCGTTCAGTCAGGAAGACGCTCAGTCGGACCACATTTTCCAGCAGCATTGCGCCAGCACAATTTACCACCCTGCGTGGGACAAAGTACTTGGTGACTGCGCCAACCCGTCGACGGCTGTCGTCTTCGGCGAAAAAGGTGCCGGCAAGACGGCAATCCGTCTGCAGTTGATTAACGCCATCGATGCATACAATCAGACGCAGCCTCAACATCGTGCTTTTGTGATCAGTTATGATGATCTGAATCCGTTTCTGGATACCTTCCGCGATCGGCTGCGTGGAAAAAAACGCCATCCTGATAACGCGCTTCAGGAATGGAGATTATGGGATCACATGGATGCGTTGTTAACGCTGTCCACTCGACGACTGTGTAACGTGATTGCCGACGAAGATACGTCCGACCCGGACATTCGTCTGCAACAGCTGAAGGAACTGCCTCGTCTGCGTAAACGTGATCTGCTGATGCTGGCAGCGTTTTATGATCAGTCATCCGATCAGTCGCACTGGCGTCGCTGGAAACGGATCAAGTGGCGACTGGGATTTTTTGCACCGGGCGTGCATTGGCGGATTATCATCGGTGTTGTTGTAACACTGGCAGCACTATGTGTGGTTCTCCGCGACCTGCCACAGGACGGCCTGACGGGGTTGTCTGTACTGAAGACGCCGTGGCTGTATGCAGTCATTGCCGCGGGCTGGCTGCCATGGGCCAGACGAAACCTGTCGTTGTGGTGGCGAGCGCGACGGATTACCAGACAGGTCCGTATTCTGGAACACAGTACAAGTACAATGCGTCAAATCCTGTCGCGGTTTCCAGACAAGGAAGTGGACGGCCAGCCCATGCCGTCAAGGGATCGCAGCGACGATCGCTACGAACTGCTGGCCAAACTGCAGCGTATTCTGAAGCCTCTTGGTTTCACCAGTATTGTTGTCCTCGTTGACCGCGTTGATGAACCACATCTGATCAACGGATCCGCTCAGCGAATGAAGGACTTTCTGTGGTCGATGTTTGACAACAAGTTTCTGAAGCATCCTGGCATTGGTTTCAAGATGCTGCTGCCACGGGATGTCGTCTTCTACCTGGAACGTGAAGAGAAGGAGTTTTACGAACGGTCTCGACTGGACAAACAGAATCTGATCAAGGGTCTGGAATGGACGGGCGAGTCATTGTACGACATGGCGACCAATCGTATTCGCGCCTGTCTTGACGAAAACGCCACACAGCAGACATCCATTCGTGATCTGTTTGCCGAGGACGTCACAGAACAGAAGTTGATCAACAAGTTCGGCAAGCTGCGTGTTCCCCGGCATCTGTTCCGATATCTGTATCGACTGATGACAGAGCACTGTAACAACTCCACCGAAGACAGTCCGGTCTGGAAGATCAGCCACGAGACACTCGAAATGAGTATTGAAAGCTACCAACGCGAACTCGAAGCAATGGACCGCGGTCTGGGTACCGGGTAGTTTGCTGAGCGTGAGCGGGTCTGTTCAAAACGCCGTAATCCGTCTAAGGATTCGATTTTGCCGCCGAATTACGATAGTCTGCGAGTCGCTGACTTTGGGGAACGTTCCGTGACGTCACTCGGTTCCCTTACCAGGTGAGGCATAAGCCATGATCAGGCAGAATCGTCGAAGATTCTTGACAACGTCCGCGGCCGCCTCCAGCGTGCTGACCGTCGGTCAGCA
>Ga0315331_10000113_pt1 | contig 47478 bp, 49 predicted proteins | sample M160m34915metaG_FD_203456 | JGI IMG/M metagenome (GOLD analysis project Ga0315331, IMG submission 203456) | Ammonia-oxidizing marine archaeal communities from Monterey Bay, California, United States - M1 60m 34915 | ecosystem: Environmental > Aquatic > Marine > Intertidal zone | place: USA...
GCGCGAGGCTGCTGCTGGATATGGCCGTAAGTCCTTATGCGTAATTGGTTTCACGTGTCCTCGGCGGTGTGGCTTCTTGATGGCTCGGTATGGGCTAAGCAAAAGCACTCGGGCTTGAGCTGAGGTTGCGATTCTGCCGATGGCATCGATGTCATGACGCGTAACTTCAACTTGGCCTCATTTGGGCCCCTTGCCCTCGGCATTCTGGCTCTGGCGACTGCTTCCTGCGGCTCGCTTAACTACACGACTGACTTCTCGAACAACGAGTTGTTCTTTGCCGATGTGCCGTTTCGGACCAAGGCGCCTGGCGATCGCGAAGTTTTTGTGGCGCCGCTCAAGGACGAGCGCAGCGGCGTGAAGTTACCGCTGCATGAGCGAGGCTTCCCGATTCGCTATGGGAATGATGATTTCTGGGAGCGACCGGTCGCTGAAATGTTTAGCGAGGTGCTTGAGCGGCACCTGACTAACAGTGAGATATTCCCCTCGGTTACGAACCAGGCTTCCGCTCAGGATCTGATCTTGAAGCCGACATTGGTTTCTTTCACTGTCGGATCGAAGGAGGCGATTGCAGGCTCCGCGACGTTTGCGGAAGTGGGGTTGCGCGTGCAAGTGCTCGGCCCGGCCAACGAAACGGGCGAGCGGCCGCTTTGGCACGATTGCTCCTACGGCAACCGTCAGATGTCAGAGTTCCAGGTCAAGCCGGTTAGCCCCTATCGATTGATCGGTCGCGCCTTGCAGTTGACGATGTCAAACACGCTGGCGGGACTTGATGGTAGCAACGTTGGCCGCAGTCATGTCCCGGTCGAAGTCGTGGTCATGAATGCTGCCGGAAAGGCCTCGGCCACCGCTGAGGCGAGCGGTTCCAAGTAGACCTTTGCCTGCCCGCTTGGTCGCCCGGCGAGGCTCTGGTCGTCTTGCTTGTAGCTGGCGTGTCAGGTGCTCGAGGGCATGGATAAGAGCATTTAGGCGCTGAATTCCTGCTGTTGTCGGAATGCTTGTGGGCCGGGCTTGCCGCCAGCGTGTTCGTGGCCCAGCATGGGGGCGTGCCACGTTCGCGACCAATCACCACCCAGAAGATTCCGCTATGGGTGCGTTTGACCATTGTTGGCATGCTCGCATTTGCGGGCATCGCTGGCACGTTGGCCTATCAGGATGTGCTTCGCCAGCCGGCGGAAGACGCTCCGCGCGTTGAGTTCACGATCGACGGGTTGGACTGTCCGGTGTGGTGCGCGGTGCGTTTAACAGAGAGTATCGACGGGCTTGATGGCGCCCGCGTCGAAAGCTTGGACCAGAAGTTAGGTAAGGTCATCGTGCGACACGACCCTGCGCGGCAGAATGTCGAAGCGTTGCGAAAGCTGTTTGGTGCTCGCGGATTTGCTGTGCAAGACAGCAAGCCGGCCGACCAGCGATGAACTTCGTTGTCGTTGCTAGCTCTTAACCTTGAGATTGTCATGCGTTCCTTCCACAACCGCCTGATTGCTGTCGCAGTCATCTGTGCGACACCTTTTTCCTTAGCGTTCGTGACAGAAGCTGAACCGGGCTTCCCGATTGCCTCGAGCGACTACGTGTCGGCACCACTGCCGCATCCGCACTTCCCAAAGACGCTCAATTGCAAGTTGTCGAAAGGGTTGGACATCACGGTTAGCCATCTAACGGTGACCTTCAATAAGGAAGGCGCCAAGAAGATGCCGGAGGGCGGCTCGTGGCACCTTGCTGGCGCGACGTTCGAGTCGACCGGCGATCTCGTCATTGGTGGCGAGGATATTGCGGCTGGCAAATACGCGCTCAGCGCCCGTAAAAGCAAGTTGGGTTGGGAGCTGACACTGCACGAAGGTCCAGGCTTTAGTCGGCCAAAGAAGGATGGTGTAGTGTTCGCACTCAAGACCGAGTGCACTTTGGATACATTGCTATTTGAACATTTGAGCTGCGACATTCAGCCTGGCGGCGATAAGGAGAACACGAAGCTGTTTCTCGACGTGCGCTTTGACACGATGCTTGCTCGCGTCCTGATCGAGATCCCTGAGGCCCCCAAGAAGTGACATCTGACGAACAGAATAGTGCTACCCAGACTGATGCATCGGCGTCGGCAGTGGTGCGGTTATCGCCAAAGGCAAGCGGCTTTGCACGACGTGGGCGGCCGTGGCTGTTCCGCGATGACATTGTCTCTGGTGAATCGATGCCGCCGCGTTTGGTGCGCATTCTCGACGAGAACGACCGCGACCTCGGTCTCGGCATTACAGGTGCCAGTAAGCTCGCGTTGCGGGTGTGCGGTCCTTGGGAGGGAGTCGATGTTCCCGATCGTGAAGCGTTCTTCCATGCCCGGCTTGATGCGGCAATCGATGCGCGTGCGGGCATGCTTGGCCCCGAGGACGGGACGCGTATTGTGCATGCTGAGGCCGACTGGCTCCCGGGCCTGATCGTGGATCGTTACAGCGATGTGCTGGTCGTTCAGGTGACGAGTACGTTTGTGCAGGAGTCGCTCGATGCGATCGTGCCGTATTTGGCGGATCGACTTTCTGCGAGTTCCGTGGTGTTGCGTAACGATGTGCCAACGCGTCGGCGAGAGGGGCTTGAGCAGGACATTGAGGTCGTGCACGGCAACCGCAGGGAAGCAGTCTCGATCGTTGAAGGTTCGGTGACACACACGGTGCGCCCGTTGACCGGCCACAAGACTGGCTTCTATCTCGATCAGCGGCCGGCGCGCGCGTTAGTGCAATCGTTGGCTAAGGGGCGGCGCGTGCTGGATTTGTTTGCCTACCAAGGTGGATTTGCGTTGCACGCATTGCGCGGTGGCGCGACTTCGGCCTTGGCGATCGATCAGTCGGTCGAAGCATTGTCGCAAGCCGAACACGATGCAGGGGTGAACAAGATCAGTGGCCTAGAGACACGTTCTGGCAGCGTGTTCGATGTCGTGCGGGAGTTGCGCGAGAAGAACGAGCAGTTTGATTTGATCGTGCTTGACCCGCCTGCGTTTGCCAAATCGCGTCGCGAGACGCCTGGTGCCGAACGCGGCTACCGCGATTTGAATCGGATCGCCCTACGTCTGTTGGCGCCAAATGGGTTCTTGTTGACGTGTAGTTGCAGTCATCATGTTGACGGCCCGAGGTTCGAAGAGTTGGTGCGGCAAGCCTCGGCGGGCCTGCCCTTCCGAGTAGCCACTCGCAGGCGCCTTGGCGCGGGTGACGATCATCCGGCCCTCATAACCCATCCCGAGTCTGAATACCTGAAGGTGTTGTTGATGCAGCGCATCGATAGCTAACCTCCGGGCTTTTGGGCACCTCTGGGCTAGTTTCTCGCGGAAAAGTTAGCAGCTGAATCGGCACATGAACGAAATCCTTCAGGTCGTCGTCAACGGCGATCCCCGTGAGGTTGGGGAGGGCACGACTGTGGCCGATATGGTGGCTGCGTTGGGGCTGAAACCTCTGCAAGTCGCGGTTGAGCGCAACAAGGTGATTGTCCGCCGGCAAGATCATGCTGGGACGTATTTGGAGGATGGTGACGTCTTGGAAGTCGTGACGTTCTTTGGTGGGGGATAATACTGTCTTGTCTCGCTCTCGCTGACGGCGCACGATTCCCTTCGTGACGCTCGTTGACCAACCGCTCGTAATCGGAACCCACTCTTTTGGCTCCCGCCTGTTCCTCGGAACGGGCAAGTATCCGACCATGGAATCGATGGTCGAGTCGCTGGAGGTGTCAGGCACCCAGTGTGTCACCGTTGCCGTGCGGCGTATGCAGCTCGGGGTGCCTGAGGGCAAGACGTTGCTCGACTATCTGCCCCGTGACAAATACGTGCTGCTGCCGAACACGGCAGGCTGTTTCGACGCTGATCACGCGGTGCGCACCGCACGCCTCGGTCGTGAGTTGGGGATCGGTGATCTGGTCAAGTTAGAGGTGTTGGCCGATCCGAAGACGCTGCTACCTGAACCGATTGGCACGCTTGAAGCTGCCAAGACTCTGGTCAAGGAAGGCTTTACTGTGCTTTGTTACACGAACGATGATCCCGTGTTGGCCAAGCGGCTCGAAGACGTTGGCGTTGCTTCAGTGATGCCGGCGGGTGCGCCTATCGGCAGTGGTCAGGGCATTCAGAATCCCAACAACATTCGCATCATCCTCGAGCGCGCGAGCGTGCCTATTATCGTTGATGCTGGAGTTGGCACTGCGAGCGACGTGGCCTTCGCGTTTGAGCTTGGCGCGGAAGGAGTGCTGCTCAACACTGGTGTTGCGCTCGCCAATGAACCAGTTCGCATGGCGCGCGCCATGAAAGCTGCGGCGGAAGCAGGCCGCGATGCATTCTTGGCTGGGCGCATTCCAAAGAGGCTGTATGCCAGCGCTTCGTCGCCGACTAGTGGTGTGATCGCAGGCGAATGAGATCAAATCGCCCTGACGCTGAGGAGCCTCCCGTCAAGCCTGGGGATGATGCGTTTGTTGCGGCGATGGCGAGCGTGCGCAGTTGGCTGTTGTTGTTTGGCGCAGTGGCCTGCTTCTATGCCTTTTTAGCGATCAATCCATATGTTGGAGCGGTTGCTTTGGTGTTGCTGTTGTTCTTACAGCCGCCAGTGGGCACCACGCTCCGTTGGGATTATTGGCGACCAGGCAAGTGGTGGCCCACGATGGCTATCTATGTGCCCTTCGTGCTGGTGTGGCTTGTCCTAGTGGTGGGCTATCTGCGCTTAGTTGAGTCTCTTGGCCACCGTGTTGAACCGCAGGAGTTGTTGGTCACATTCGTTAGTGGTGGGTTGGCAGAATCTGTGTTTTGGACCCAGGTCATATTGGCCGTCATACTGGCTCCGGTTTGCGAGGAGATTGTCTTCCGCGGCTACTTGTTCCGCGCCTTGGCTACGACTCTGCCCATCTGGGGAACTCAGTTGGTCACTGCGACCTTGTTCGGTCTTGTGCATGGTGTCGGCCACGCACTGCCGATTGGTGTGCTCTCCCTCTTGTTCGGCTACCTGAGGCAGCGCTACGGTTCGCTCTGGCCGTCGATGTTGGCGCACTCCGTGCACAACGGGGTTACGCTTCTGTTGGCCTGTTCGTGGCCTAGCCTGTTGGATCAGCTCTACAACCGATGAATAACAAGAAGCCCAGCCGCTACCCGCCCGAGAATCCTGAAGATCGTGAGTTCAAGGTCTACCCCGACATGGTCGGTCGCTTGGTTCGCCGCGGTGATGCGATGGTGGCTGATAATGCGACAGTGGTTGGCGATGTGCGGCTCGGTAAGGACGTCGGTGTCTGGTTTGGCGTGACGATCCGCGGTGATGATAGTTCGATCACGATTGGCGACGGCTCAAATGTGCAGGACAACTCGTGCATTCACGTTGACGTTGGCGCGCCGCTGACGGTTGGGCGCGGCGTCACGATTGGTCACAATGTCACCTTGCACGGTGTGGAAGTGGGCGACTACAGCCTGATTGGCATGGGGTCGATCATTCTTGGTGGCGCCCAGATCGGTGAATACTCATTGATTGGTGCCGGAGCATTGATCAAAGAGAATGCCGTGATCCCGCCACGATCGGTAGTGCTCGGCATGCCGGGTAAGATTGTGCGTCAAGTCACCGATGAAGAAGTCGTTGGCATGCGTTGGCGGGCCGAGCATTACGTCGAGCGGGCGCGGACATATCTTGCTGATTGACGTAATGCATGCGGTGCTGCCGTTCGAAATGCGGCAGATTTTCTGAGGCGGCGCATCGTCTTGAGTGAGTGGTCGGGTTCCTTCGCGATTTTATCGTTCGAAATGGACGTTCCATTTCGGCCGATGATATCGAGCTCTCGATGCATGACTTTCGTTGTCGCATATTGAGATTTCGGTCTAGCGATCACCTCGTAATTGTCGCGGTCTTACGTGTGATCGGATCGTCGCGAACCTTGTTCCGTGTGTTACACTTTTGCGGCTGGTGAATCTCTGGATGCTGGCATCTAAGAATCATGAATAAGTTCGTCTCGCACAGTTCTGCCATTGCTCTGGTTGCTCTTGCTGGTTCGTGTGCTCGCCATTCCGGTGATGTGGCGTCCTTAGGCACCACTAGTGTCGTTCCGATATTCGAAACGCGCATCGAGATCGATTCCGGTACCGAGGTTCATTCGGACTACCACGTAGCGGACATCGATAATGATGGTGATCTAGACATGGTCATTGTCAGTTTGACTGGCGAGCTTCGCGTGATGACCGGCGACAACGGAGTCTTCTCTGTTAGTCAGGAGTTGGAGATTGGCGGGCAGCCGATCTGGATGACGGGCGGCGATTTCAACGGCGATACCTTTGAGGATCTCGTTGTTGTGCGACGCGAAGCTGGCTTGACCAACGTCTACTTGAACGACGGCAGTGGTGGCTTCGCGTTACCCAGCCTGGCGAACCCTGAGATCTCTATCTCAAGCGGTGGGCAGGCCCTGGCGGTAACCGTTGGTGATCTGAACGGCGACAGCAATCTCGACGTCATTGTTTCGCGACGAGGAATGCCGGAAATCCTAATTGCCTACGGGAATGGGGCTGACGGGTTCTTGGGTGAAACGGACATGGCAATCCCCGGTGGTGGGGTGGCTTTCAATGTTGCGATTGGCAAGGTTGACTCGGATGAGTTGGATGACCTTGTCGTCACCGACCCCGACTTGTCTAGGCTCGTGATTATCCCGGGATCTACGGGACTCGGTGGCTCATCGGTTCAGCCGATTTGTGAGATGTCGGTTCCTGGACGCCCGAACGCTGTTTCGTTTGGTGACCTGAGCGGCGATGGCCGTGATGACATGGTCGTGTCTGCGTTTGAGGATGACCGTTACGTCGTGATCACGGATGTAATCATTCCTCCAGGGACCGGCCAGCCGCAACCGTTGGTGTGCACCTACGACTCCTTTGACGTGTTGGTGCCGTCGGCACCGTCGCTGTCTGCCGTTGGCGATGTGACCGGCGATGGAATCAATGACCTGGTTGCGTGCCTCGGTTTCACGGCCAGTATGTGTGTTGCTCCCGGACTTGCCGGTGGTGGCGTTGGCGAGCAGATCATGCTCGACGCGACCGGCATGCCGTTGCGTCCCTTCATTGGCGACGTTGATGGTAACGGCAAGCAAGATATCTGTGCGCTCTCGGGTCTTGGCTCACGCGTCAATGTTTGGCTGAGTGATGATATTGGCCGCTTGAACGGTGCGCGTAGCTACGCATCTGGTCTTGTGGCAGCGTCGTGGGTTGAAGGTGCTGACTTTGATGGTGATGGTGATTATGAAATCATCACGAGCAGTCGCGCCGAAACGAACCTATCGATCCTTGGTGGTCAGGGTGCCCTGGCAATCGAAGGCAACATCAACCTTGGTTACGATGTGTATCAACTAGAGGCGGGCGACCTTGACCTTGACGGCAAGCCTGACTTGGTTGTTGGCGTCGCTGGTGGCATCAAGATCCTCCATAATACGTCGACCCCCGGTAACTACAGTTTCGACGTGTTGCCGGTCTCGCCGGTCTTGATCGGTTCGAGCATCTTCCCGTTCGGTATCGAGATCGGAGATTTCGATCGCGATGCAGACATGGACATCGCCGTCTGTGATTACCTCGGTGGTGGAGTGCACCTGATCCTTGGTTCCGAGACCGCGTTTACCTTCGAGCCGGAGGTCGTGTTTGGCGTTGGTGGTGGCCCGATTGATATCGTCGCTGCTGACTTCACGGGAGACGGTTTGTTGGACTTCGCGGTGACGCGTTCGGATTTTGCGGACATCGCCATCCTGCGTAATGACGGCGGCAACCAATACGTCGAGTCGCTTGCCGTGCCAGTTGGAGATTCCCCAAACTACTTGGTGACCGAAGATTTCAATGCCGATGGTCGTGCCGATTTGGTCGTCAGCAATGCCGACTCGGGCACCATCTCCGTGCTGTTTGGCACCACCAATGGCTTTGCTGGCAGCGACTACGCCGCTGGGTCCTCCCCAACGGCTCTGATGGCGAAAGATATGACCGGGGATGGCTTGGTCGATATTTTGGTCGCTTCGCTGGCTAGCGGCGACTTCCGGATCTTGGTCGGTGACGGCGCGGGCAGTTTCCCGCAACTGCCTACGTTCCCGGGCACTCTGGGGGCGAGCGACGTGGTCATGCAGGACATGACTGGCGACGGCAAGCCTGATTTGGTGGCGTCCAGCCTGATAACTGATCGCATCTCTTTCGTGCGCAATATTACGCCAGACAACAATCAGCTGTAGTCTGATCGTGATTGCTGATGGCTGGGCGTTGCGACCGTGCGCGCTCAACTCCAGCTGACTACCAACCATCTGGACTACTTGTGGCTGAAGAATTGATGGGGGTAATCCTTGCTGCTGGCAAGGGCACCCGAATGCGACCTTTCTCTGAGCATTGGCCGAAGCCTATTCTGCCGGTGCTCAACAAGCCGTTGATGGGCTACCAGCTTGAAATGATGGCTGGCATGGGCATCACCAAGGTCGTGGTAGTCATCGGTCACCTTGGTCACGAAGTTGTTCGCGCGCTTGGCGATGGCAGTGACTACGGCGTGTCGATCAAGTATGTCGAGCAGGAAGAGATGCTTGGCATCGCGCACGCGGTCTCTCGTCTCGAAGCCCACGTCGACCGTTCGTTCTTCTTGTTCCTCGGCGACATCTTCTTCGTTACCGAGAACCTCGGCGAAATGCTGACGCGCTTCCGTAAGGGTAACCTTGGCGGTGTGCTCGCTTGTAAGCGGGAGCCGGATCTCGAGGCGATGAAGCGCAACTTTGCGGTGATCGCTGATGGTGACGGCGTTGTTAGCCGTGTCGTTGAGAAGCCGCGCCACCCGCGCACGGACCTGAAGGGTTGTGGCATCTACTTGTTCGACCAGTCGTTCTTCGATGCTGTGCGACGCACGCCGCGCACCGCGTTGCGTGACGAGTATGAGATCACGGATTCGATTCAGATCTTCCTCGACGATGGCTACAAAGTCGAAGCGGCCGAAGTCGTCAAGGCTGACATGAACGTCAGTTACCCGAAGGACCTGTTGCAGTTGAATCTGCTGTTGCTGGAGCAGAGCAGCGCGGCAGAATCTATCGGCGAAGGTGTCTCGCGCGGTGACGGCGTGTCGATTACGCGTTCCGTCGTCATGGACGGTGCTAAGATTGGCGCCGGCGCGCAGCTTGAGGAGTGTTTGTTGTTCCCGGGCGCTAATGTGCCTGCCGGCCGTGTGCGTCGGCGCACGATCTTCACTGTTGACAGTGAGATTCGCTGCGAACCCGAAGGCTAATTCTCAGATGCTGGGTGCTGGCTAGTAAGCCGGGCGCAGCAGTCGTAGAACGGTGTCATGCTGCCGGAGACCGCATCCTTTTCATATGAGCAGAAGCTCGCGCATTTGCGCGAGCGCCTGAAGGCGTTGCCGGGTGCGGTTGTGGCGTTTTCGGCTGGTGTAGATTCCACTGCGCTGCTGCACGTATGCCATGCAGTTCTTGGTGACCGTGCTGTTGCGGTGACCGCGGACTCGCCATCGTTGCCGCGCAGCGAGTTGCAGGCGGCGCAAGAGCTTGCGCTGAGCATTGGCGCGCGTCACGTCGTATTGCCAACGGATGAGTTGTCGCGGCAAGGCTATCGCGAGAATGCTGGAGATCGTTGTTACCACTGCAAGAAGGAGCTGTTCGTTTCGGTTGCAGAGCGGCGAGCCGACATTGCGCCAGCGGATTGGGTTGTCGTTTATGGCGCGATCACCGATGACCTAGGTGATCATCGGCCCGGTCAAACTGCGGCCGTGGAACACTCGGTCCAGGCCCCGCTATTGGATTCCGGATTTTCGAAAGAAGATGTCCGTCGATACAGCCGTGATGCCGGATTGGTTACTGCGGAGAAACCGAGCCTGGCCTGCTTGTCCTCTCGTGTTCCGTATGGAACTGCGATTGACCGTCAGATGCTCGGCCAGATCGAGCAAGCGGAGGCGATCATGCGAGCGCATGGATTCCGTCAGTTCCGTGTTCGTCACCACGACTCATTGGCTCGCATTGAGGTGGCGCAGGATGAAATGAAACGTGCTTTCGCGATGCGGGAAGTGATCGGTCGCGATGTGCAGGCAACCGGCTACAAGTTTGTGGCGATCGATGCTTTCGGCTATCGCTCGGGTGCGATGAACGCCCTGCTTGAGCAATCCAGCGAATAGTCTTTGGTCGGGCCTCTGCTTGCGCGATGTGTGTGCTGGCAATCTCTCAACGCTACTAGATCGTGACTCTGGCCTGCCATCATGGATGCGGTCACGGTACGCTTTCCAACCCACCCCGAACTTGGATTTGATGATGCGCGATTTGTGCCGAGTAGCCTGCCTTAGCCTTTTGACCACGGTTGCCGCTGCCCAGGCCACCAAGATCACTGAGAAGTCGGTGCGTGAGACGGTCGGCTGGTTAGCCGCCGACGAACGTAAGGGGCGTGGATCTGGGACGCCTGAGCTCGCTGCGGCGGGGGATTGGTTGGCGGATCGTTTCGCTAATGCTGGGCTCAAGCAGCTTCGTGAGGGTTCTTGGTTTCATGAGTTCTCGTTGCCCGGCTTGCTCATTGATTCGGACGCAGTCAACTTAAGGTTGACCCGTCGCGTCGAAGGTAAGAGCTCGGAAATTGAGTTGGTCGCTGGGCGTGATGTGCGTCAGTGGCGACCCTCTGATGGTCTTAAGGGAGAGGAGGATTGCACGGTTGCCGCGATGGATGATCCGGTTCTGCAGCGATTGCTTACGGCTCGCTCAGCCCGCCGCCCCATCATCATCGAAGTTCCTAAGACGCATGCTTACTGGCAGCAGGCGAAAGGGGTGCATACGGTTCTTGAAGAGCGTCGTAAGGCCTCGCGTCCCGTGCTATTGGTGCGAAAGGGTCTGTTGCCTCCTCGTCCCGAGGGCCGAGAAGTTGAATGGTCTGCTCGTTGGTCGGTCGCTGCTGCCGAGCGGGCGGACATGCCGCAACGCAACGTCATGGCGTTGTTGCCAGCGCGCGAGGACAGTGATCTCAAAACTGAATACGTTGTGGTTAGCGCGCACTACGATCACATTGGTATTGGTCGAGCGAAGAACGGCGACTCGATCAATAACGGCGCTGATGATGATGCGACTGGCACGACAGCAGTAGTGTTGCTAGCCGAAGCGATGGCTCAGATGCCGGCGCCGCGCCGCAATATCTTGTTCGTCTGCTTCGCAGGCGAAGAGCGCGGATTGCTGGGCTCAAAGGCATTTTGTGAACAACCGCCGCTACCGCTTGATCAAATCGTTGCGGTACTGAATATCGAAATGATCGGGCGTCCGGAGGAAGGCAACGTTGGTAAGGCCTGGGTCACAGGCAGTGGCTATAGCGACTTCGCCTCGATTTGTGATCAGGTCTTTCAGAAGGCTGGCAGTGGCCTTGTGGAGTTCCGGATGGCCAATCAGTTGTTTATGGCGAGCGATAATTTCTCGTTCGTGCGCAAGGGCATTGTCGCGCATTCACTGAGCGCTGGTTCGTTGCATCCGGACTATCATCAACCGGGTGACGAAGTCGAAAAGCTGGATATCCCGCACATGACGCAGATCATTCGTCAGTTACTGGACGTCACCCGAGAGTTCAGCGAGCGCGATGAAGCGCCCGCGTGGAATAAGAAGGGTGAGGAGATCTTGAAGCGCTTGCAGCGACGGAATCGCTGAGGATTGGCGCGACGTATCCAGGCATCGTAGTCGGCCTCTGTGCCGCACTAGTCGCGGCTGTCCGTCGCGTTAGCGATAGCGTTTGCTGCGATCTTTGATGATGACTGGCGGTGGCAGGTTTTGCACGCCGGCCGGTTGCTTGACCGGCGGGTTGAGTGGTTCTTCCTCCGCCTCTAGGTCCGAGACACAGCGAATACGCCACGACCAGCCCTCCTTCATGTGTGCGTCGTAGGTCGGAGTGCGCAGTTCGTCGGAGTAGTAGCTACCGCGTGCGATTGGGATTGGCACTGGCACGATCAGGTGGCAGCTCTGAGTTGAGACGATGCGGCCCTCGGCATCGAGAACATCGAGGCTGACCCAACTTTGAACGACGGGTTTCTTGGTGCGATTCTGATAGTGAAAGCGACACTTCAGGTAGGTGCTGCCGGGGAATCCGTCGAGCGTTATTTCACGCACAGTGACGCGGCCATGCCCTTCAAAGTCGAATTTGTGGACACCACTGTTCTGTTCGCGAAACACCTGCTGCGTGCTCTGAAACTCCTGTAGCTCCGCCTTCAGAGCGTGGTCTGTAGGCGTGACGGTAACAGGGGTTGCGCACGCGACGGAAAGGAGCAGGGGGATTGCTAGGATGATGCGGCGTGTTTCCATGGTGAGCTCCTAAGCAATATCTGGGCCAAACTTGTGCCGGGTAGTCGTTGCGCTCTAGCAGCAGGGCGCGCTGTGTCCGGCTTCTCTCGTTGGATTTCAGGTTGAGGCCCAGTTTCTTGCGGGGTTCATATCTTATGACGGCGTTGGGCATTGAATCTTCCTTCTGTGGTTGGCGCCCCCTTTTCCTTTGACGGCCACGCTCGCGGGAACCATCCTTCAGATCACATGTTCGATTCGCTCGCCACAGCTCTAGGCAACGCCTACAAAGGCATTGTTGGTCAGAAGAAACTGACCGAAGCCAACGTCGACGACGGTATCCGCGCCGTGCGTCAGGCCCTGCTTGAAGCAGACGTCAATTTCCAGGTCGCCAAGGAGTTTGTTGCGGACGTCCGCGAGCGGGTCGTTGGGCAGAACGTGATCGACTCGGTTGATCCTGGCCAGCAGTTTGTGAAGTGCTTCCATGATGCACTGACCGATTTGCTGGGCGGTCAAGCAACTGGCTTGCCGATTGCTGACAAGGGGCCGTTGGTGCTGATGGTCTGTGGTTTACAGGGAAGCGGTAAGACGACGACCTGCGCCAAGCTCGCGTTGCATCTTCAGAAGGCGAAGAAGAAGAAGCCGCTATTGGTTGCTGCTGACTTGCAGCGTCCGGCTGCTGTGCAGCAGTTGCAGAGCCTCGGCAAGCAGCTTGGCATTGATGTCTACGCCGAAGAGGCTTCCAAACAGCCTCCAGATGTATGCCGGGCCAGTTTGGCGCATGCACAGAAGCACGGTCATGACGTCGTGATTCTGGATACAGCTGGACGCTTGCACATCGACGAGGCGTTGATGCAGGAAGTCCAGGAAGTGCATGCAGCGACCAGCCCGCATGGCGTGCTGCTGGTGAGTGACTCGATGCTTGGTCAGGACGCCGTTAACTCTGCGAAGGAGTTCCACGCGCGCTTACCTCTGCATGGGTTGATCTTGACCAAGACGGATGGTGATTCTCGCGGTGGTGCTGCGTTGTCCATCGTCAAGATCACTGGTCGCCCGATCCTGTTTGCAGGTGTCGGTGAGAAGGTCGATGACCTAGAGGTGTTTGATCCGAGCCGCATGGCTGGGCGCATCCTCGGCATGGGCGATGTCGTCGGCCTCGTTGAGAAGGCCGAGCAGGTTATTGATCAGCGCGAGGCGGAGAAGCAGGCCAAAAAGCTCCAGAAGGGCAGCTTCAATTTCGAAGACTTTATGTCGCAGCTGAGCATGATCCGAAAAATGGGGCCGCTCAAGAAGGTGCTTGGCATGCTGCCAGGTGTCGGTTCCGCGCTGAAGAATATAGATCTCGACGACAAGCACTTTCAGCGTCTCGAGGCGATGATCAAGTCGATGACGGTCCAGGAGCGGCGTAAGCCAGCTATTATCGACCTGCCCCGCCGCCGCCGAATCGCCAAGGGCTCGGGCAACCCCTTGGAGGCGGTACATGGCTTGATAAAGCAGTTTAAGGGCATGCAGGACATGATGAAGAAGCTGGGTAAGAGCGGAATGGGCGGTTTGCTAGGTGGTGGAGGCCCAGGAGGCCCAGGCGGAATGGGCGGAATGGGCGGAATGGGCGGTATGGGCGGCATGGGCGGCCTAGGCGGAATGGGCGGAATGGGGGGCGGAGGTGGCCTCGGAGGGCTTGGTGGCCTTGGCGGCATGCCCGGCATGGGCGGCGGCAGGGGCAAGGGGAAGGGCAAGGGCCGCGGCTTTGGCGGCTTCCCAGGCGGGCGTCGCCGCTAGAACCTTCTGCCTGCAGGCCAAAAACAACTGGCAACGCTCGGGGGGTTCTGCTTCATTGTTTCCCCCATTCGGGGCACCCCCGACGACACGGAGACAATTACCATTGGCAGTTACGCTACGTCTTAAACGATTTGGTCGCCTCAACCACCCGACATACCGGGTGGTCGCGACCGACCCTCGCTTCCCGCGAGATGGCCGCATTATTGAGTCCCTCGGTTACTACCTTCCGCTCATGCCACGTGAGCAGGAGCAGTTGAAGCTCAACACCGAGCGGGTTGCCTACTGGCTCTCCGTCGGAGCTAAGCCGTCTGAGACCGTTGCCGCGATGATCGTGCGCTCCGGTGTGACGATCCCGGCGCCGAAAAAGCCGGCTCGCGGCAAGAGCAAGGGACAGCCGGCGGCATTCAAGCCGCCCAAGAAGAAGGTGCGCAAGCCTAAGGCGCAGAAGCGCGCCGAGAAGGAAGCGCGCGAAGCCGACAGCAAGTAGTCGGTCAGTCGTGTGTGCGTCGTCTGACATATACGAGCCATATGGTTCTTGATCAGTCGACGCGTCACTTGTTCGTGTTGCCGAGCGTCGTTTAGGCGACGCCAACCGCCTAAGCTCGATAGCCGATCCACGAGGCAAACGTGCCGACGAAGAAGAAGACCAAAGCAGCAGCTGCCGCCGCAAGCGATGCACCGCCCGATCCGCGGGAGAACATCGAGCCGACGCCGGCAAACCTCACCGCCGCTCTCAAGCAGGTGAAGGCCGTGTTGGCGGATATTCCGATCCCGGATCCGATCATCGAGGAGCCCGAACCCGAAGCTCCGCCGGTTGCAGTCGTTAGCGACTCCGGTTCTGGCGATGGTGAGGATACTGGTGACAAGGCTGCGGCCGAGAAGCCAGCTGAAGTCAAGCCAGCCAAGCCGAAGGAGCCGATCATGCGCTTGCCGCAGCTCGACTACATCGATGCTCTGCTGCACATCTACTTTTCGAAAGGCCTGCCGTGTGGTTATGGCCAAGAGGTGCGTCGTCGCATCGAAGCGAGCTTCGTCGATCGCAATGAGTTCCGCGTCACGGAGGCCTTTGAGGTCGAAGAGATGCTCAGTGACCTCGAGATCCCGGATCTTTTTGACCGTTGCCTAGCCGTGCGTGAGTCGATTGCGCAGATCTACAACGATCAGAATGGCGTGCACCTGACGTTCTTGCGCGAAGCGAGTATCAGCGATCGCAATAACTTCTTCCAGCGGGTGCCGGCGGTACAGCACCATGTGCAGGTGTTCTTGACGCACATGCTGGCGATCGAAGAGCTGTGCTTTTCGGAGAAGTCGACGGTGCGTGCCCAGCAACGCCTCGCTCTCGACCCGAAGAGCCCTGCGGTCGCTAAGTTTATCGATGAATTGCGCGCCTGCTTGAAGCCTTACGGCCACGTGCCGGTTTCGATTGGCTCCGAGGGCTCCAACGGTAAGCCTAATCTGAAGCACAAGTTGTCGCCGGCCTGCATCTTGGCTCGTTTGGCGCCGTTCGTGAAGCCGAAGCGCCGTTAGGCAATTCGTGGACGCCTGCCGGAGCGCGGGTGGGTCTTCTGCCCTGCTGGGTAGATTGCGATAGCACTTGCGGTCTTCTCTCCTGGCGCGACGATGGCGCTGTGGCAGCGTCCTTCGAACTCTACCTTGCTTCGAAGTCGCCTCGTCGGCGTGAACTGCTGACTCAGGCGGGGCTGCGCTTCTCTGTTTGCGAGCCTGGCGCAGAATATGAAGCTGGCGTTAGTGAGCATGATAGTGAGGTCGGTGAGCCGGTCTTGCTTGCTGCCGCGCGCGCTCGTCGCAAGGCGCTTGGCGTTGCGTCGGTGGATTCGCATGTTCCTGTTCTAGCCGTCGATACTGTTGTCGATTTAGCCGGTAGCGAACTCGGCAAGGCCTCCGATCGTGATGCCGCTGCCGCGTTTTTAATGAGGCTTGCTGGTCACACCCACCAGGTTCACACGGCGCACTGTCTTCGTCTCCCTGGTGGAAACTCCGCCGAGTTCGAAGATGGAAAGTTGCTCGAGGAGGTCTCGTCGTCCGTAGTCGCTTGCGACCAGCCGACGCCGCTGCAGCTCGAGCGTTACCTCGATAGTGGTCAGTGGCAGGGCAAAGCAGGTGCCTACGGGATTCAGGATCCGGCTCAGGAGTTTCTGCGGTTGGTGTCTGGGTCGTTTGACACGGTGGTGGGGTTGCATGTAGCTGCCGTCAGGCGGTTGCTGCAAGCGGCAGGAGAGTGCGCGTGACGCTGTGGCCCCGCGGTCTTGGTTGGCGGCTCACGATTGCCATCGCATTTTCGGTGACGGTGATTGGCGTGCTGTCGGTCGTTGTCGAGCGCATGGATACAAAGCCCAAGCCGACCAAGCGCGCGCGGTCGGCGATTCTGCCTTTGGATGGTGCCGAGGCCTCGGCCGTCCATGCGGTAGGGGCGAGCTTCAGGGGGCGCCGTGCCAGTGGCTCCGCGGCTGCCATGGTGCTGTCCCAGGTGTCTCCGTCGGCACCCGCGACCTTGACGCGGGCCCTCGGATTTCGGCTGCGAGCAACGGAGGGGACGATCATGTTGACGCATCGTGAGTCTGCTCTGGCTCCCGATATCGCCCCTGTGGTCGAAATCCTTTCGACCGGAGAAGTTGTTTTACGGCGGCCTATGCGGATCGCTGCTGGTCCTGGCCAGGCCCCGCCGATTTCCGGCCAGGGCCACGGCGCCGGCGTGATTTTGCCGGTGGCGAATCTCGATTTGCTGTCGCCCGCAGCACGCGCGGCCCTGATTGGGCTTCTACAGCTGTGGTTGACCGAGAGGCCCGTGTTGCCCGCTAGATTGGCATTCAGCGACCTTCTGATGGCTCCAGGGGCCCTGTTGCGGCTGCTCAGCTGGGTTCCGTAGGCATGGCAGAAGCGAGGAGTTGTTGATCTCCTAACGATTCTGCCTACACTTTTCGCCCTCCCAATGCGTCCTAACGGCGCCGTGGTGTGCCATGAAAGCTGAAATCCACCCGAATTACATTGAGTGCAAGGCCAGTTGCGCCTGCGGTCACAAGTTCACGACCATGTCTGTTAAGCCGGAGATCCGCACAGACATTTGCTCCGAGTGCCATCCGTTCTACACGGGCGCGCAAAAGTTCGTCGATACGGCGGGCCGCGTGGACAAGTTCCGCAAGCGTTACGGCAAGTCGATGATTCCTGCGCCGAAGGGTCAGGAAGAAGCCGAAGCCGAAGCGAAGAAGGCGGATTAGCTAAACAGTTTGGCGTCGCTAGCTCGACGTCAGCTTGTTTGGATTGGCCGCACCGACTTACGAGTTGCGGTCAGCGATTCTTGGCAATCACCTCTCCCAAGAGGCGAGGAGTCATTGGTGTTGGTGCCTGATTCTTTCGGTTGCCTTATGGAGTTGATCTGATGACCGAGTTGCATCCTAAGGTCCAGCAACGCCTCGACCGCATGGTGGCCCGCGCTCAAGAGTTGACGGCGCAATCATCGGCGCCCGAGTTTCTTGAGCAGCACGATAAGCTGTCGGCGATTCATCGCGAACTCGGCTCGTTGACGCCAGTCGTTCAGCGGTATCACGACTTCCAGAAGAACACGCAAAACCTCTGCGACAATCGAGAGTTGCTCGATGGGGGGGATAAGGAACTCGCCGATCTCGCCCGCGACGAGATCCCTCAGATGGAAACGGAGTTGAAGCAAGAGGCGGAAGCCCTGCTCGACTTGATGCTTGCTGATTCGGGAGACGATCGCCGTAATTGCATCGTCGAGATCCGCGCCGGCACCGGTGGTGATGAGGCCGCGTTGTTTGTGCGCGACTTAATCGCGCTCTATCAGCGTTATGGCGCCAAGATGGGATGGACGGTTGAGCCGATGTCGTCGGTTCCTACGGAGACTGGTGGCTTCAAGGAAGCCACGTTCACTGTTCGCGGGCGCAGTGTGTTTCACTACCTGCAATTTGAATCTGGGGGCCACCGCGTTCAGCGTGTCCCTGAGACCGAGGCGAAAGGTCGTGTGCATACGTCAGCGGCGACCGTTGCCGTTCTGCCGGAGGTTGAAGATGTCGAGATCAAGATCGACGAGAAGGACCTCAAGATGGATACGTTCCGTGCAAGCGGGGCAGGTGGTCAGCACGTCAATAAGACCGATTCCGCAGTTCGTATTACCCATATTCCGACCGGTACCGTCGTAGCTTGTCAGGAAGAGCGCAGCCAATTGAAGAATCGCAATAAGGCGATGTCGTTGCTGCGCTCCCGCATTTACGAGTCCCAGCAGCGCGCTCTTGAAGCTGCCCGGGCCGCTGAGCGAAAGGAGCAGGTTGGCTCTGGGGATCGTTCTGACCGCGTGCGTACCTATAATTTCCCTCAGGATCGCCTGACGGACCACCGCCTGAACAAAAACTTTGCGCTGACTCAGGTGATGGAAGGCAAGCTCGATCCGATCATCGATGGCTTGCAGCAGAACTTGCGCGAACGGCGGATCGCCGAGCTGTAAACCTGCTTGGCGGTTGTCCGTTGACTGGCTGCGTGGGGGCGTCAGGGCAGCCAGGCATGGGCGAGTTGTCCATGTTCGGCAGATTTTCGGCTACTAAATTGAACCGGGTGGCCACTTTCAACGTGCCATCGTTATGTCGCCTCTGCCAATGGTGGCGTTTCATTCGTGGTGTTTCTTTCGTGACTGAAAGCCCCGGATCAGCCACGATATTCGGCCATAAACCCCTCTCCCGCACGACTCCACGGAGCCAAAACTGATGACCGATACTGGAACACCCGCCGACTTAACGTCTCTCGAGCCTCTCGAACCCCTTGAGGCCCAGCCTCAAGTGCAGCAGGACCCGATGGCCGCTCAGCGCCCTGGGCTCCCGGCTCCAGCGTTCAACATGTACTGCACGGACAAGACGTTTTATCGCTTCTTGTTCGCAGGCGTGATCATGTTGGTTGGCTGCATCATGCCGTTCTCTGCCGAGATCGGTCGTGCCGGTTATCAGACGCTTGCCGGTGGCTTCTACATGTTGATTGCCATCGCGATGATTTGGTCGTGGTGGGCGTCCATTGCTAACAACCGCCCGACCGGCCTGAAGTGGCTGCTGTTCTCAATGTTCCCGCTGATCGGAGGCTTGTGGACGATGCTGGTGTTCGATCCGAAGGCTGCGTTCGACGTTGCCGTCGCGTCGGGTTGGATCTCTGACACGATGGTCTACTCGGCAACGTGGGGCGACCTGTTCTCGGACATCGGCTCGACCCTCGCGAAGGACGCCAGTGCGCCGGCACGTGTCGAAGGCTTCTGGCGTCTGATGGGCCCGGGTCACGTTCTCGTCTTCGTCGGTGGCTTCATGGCCGAAGCAGGCTTCATCATGGGCGTTGTCGGTGGTGCTAAGCAGAACAAGAATGCCATGAAGCAGAAGATGCAGAAGTCTGCGGAACGCCGTCGCAAGTGAGTGACGTCCCAGCCGACGAGCGCCCTGGCAGTAAGCCGCCGGGTAGCGCAGATGCGAGCGCGATGCACACTGTGATGAGTGTGTTGCGCGGCGCGGAAGGTTGGCTGCAAAAACGCAATATTGAGGCGCCAAAGCGATCCGCTGAGTTGTTGCTCGGCAAGGTTTTGCGGCTCGGTCGACTGGAGCTCTATTTGGAGCACGACCGTCCGCTCGACGAGCAAGAGCGCAACGCGATGCGCGCCTTGATGGTGCGCCGTGGCGATGGTGAGCCTGTAGCGCACTTGCTCGGCAGTTGGAGCTTCCGTGGCCACGAACTTGAAGTTGGCCCGTCGGTGCTGATCCCGCGCCCAGAGACCGAAGAGCTGGTCGACATTGCGATCGAGAAGCTCGGAGGCGCTGCCGGTGACGGTAAGCGTGCGATTGATCTCGGCACGGGTAGTGGCGCGATCGCGATCGCGCTAGCCGTAGAGCAGCCGAGCCTCGAAATGGTCGCGACCGACGCCAGTCAGAATGCGCTCGCCGTTGCGCGTAACAATGCGAGTGCACACAGTGTCACCGAGCGCGTTCAGTTCTTGCACGGTTCTTGGTGGCAGCCAGTGGGCGACGATCAGGTGTTCGATCTGGTCGTGAGCAATCCGCCATACATCGATCCGCGAGCGCTTGATGGTCTTGAAGAAGACGTGCGCCGCTTCGAGCCGCCGCTCGCGTTGTTCTCTGCGCCCGGTGATGTCGCGTCGTGTTATCGCGAGTTAGCTGTTGGCCTCGAACAACATCTCCGCCCCGGAGGTTGGTTGCTCGTAGAGACCGGGGTTGGGGCAGACGTCGCATCGCGCGATGTGTTCGCGGCGTTGCCATTTTTGCAACAAGTAGAACTGCGCGACGACCTATCTGGTCATGCGCGCTTTGTGATTGCGCAGCGTGTTTAGCCGCACGTGTTCCGCGATGCAGTTCTGTCTATGCGTAGCGCCGTGCCGAAGCGGGCACGAAGTCGTTAGACGATCGTGCCCTTGTTGACGTAGCCCTTCAGGCAGGTCTTCGTGGCAGGTGTGATCTCTGTGAAGTAGACAGCGATGTCCCATGCCGGTTTGCCATTCTTTGCCTCCATGCGGTCGCAGCGAACGACAGCACCGGTGACGTGGTGGCGCTCTGACTGGCCAGGCAAGACGAAGTCGATGCCTACCAGGGTCATCTCGTCGACCGGGGCCGGCGCAACGCACGCCATTCCGATCTCGGAGATGTCGCGAAGCAAGCCCGGTTCGGCGAGCGTGTCAGAGGACAGGTTGATCGGAAACGAGGCGGCAGCACGCTGGGCGCGCCGGCGGTCGGATTGTGGAGTCGGCTGTGTCACGCTACCCAATGTAGCCAACTCATGGATTGTGCGCCAGCGGTTGGGCTGTGTTGGATCCCAGGGCCGTTCGCGTCTAGGATGTTTTCTTCCCGTATCCACCGCTCGGTGGAACCTACCCCTTCCTCCTAGACGACAGAGAATCGAGAGACTTCACCCGTGGCCAACTTCAACAAAGTCATTCTGATGGGCAATCTGACCCGCGACATCGAACTGCGTCATACGCAGGGTGGTATGGCCATCGCCAAGTTCGGCATGGCGATCAATCGCAAGACGTCGTCGCAGAGCGGCGAAGCCCGGGAAACCACGTGCTTCGTGGATTGCACGGCTTTTGGTAAGTCGGCCGAGCTGCTGCAGCAATACGTGCGTAAGGGCAGCCCGTTGTTTGTCGACGGTCGCCTGGAGTTTTCCTCCTGGGAAGCCAAGGATGGCGGCGGCAAGCGGAGCAAGCTCGAAGTCGTTGTTGAGAACTTTCAGTTCATGAGCAGCGGGAACCGCGAAGGCGGCGGTGGTGGTGGCGGCGGTGGCGGCGGCGGTGAGCGCCGTGGTGGCGGTCGTCCGGCACAGGAAGGGGCTGCTGGCGCCGGTGGCGAAGTCGATTACGGCGACATTCCGTTCTAGCTGCTCGCTTAGAACTCGCTGCACGTTGTCGCGTCGCTAGGAGGCGCGTCACATCGGTGGGTTCGCTTTGCGCCGCTGAGCATCCTGCTTCTGCCCCTGTGGCGGCAGCCGCAACCGAGTTCTTGCGGCTTGGGCACGCCTTGCGCTCAGCCGGTGTGTAAATCCGCCGTTCGCATAATTTGCGATAGCCAGCGGAACGTTCGGTGAAGAACTCTGGTGGCTAGGTTGCTCGCCCGATTGTTCGTCGGGCTTGAGCGCGCTCGCGGGACCTCAGATGTCTCACCGTGATTCGTGAGCTTTGTGGGTCGTGATGACTAGCGCTTCTTTTGTTCCTTAGTCCAGCTGTCCTTGAGTCCGACGGTGCGGTGGAACACCGGCTTGCCTGGCTCGCTGGTCTTTGGGTCACAGTAGAAGTAGCCGACGCGCTCAAATTGGAACGAGTCGCCGCTTTGTGCTTCTGCCAAGCTCGGTTCGCACATCGCTTGTTTGATCACGCGACTGTCCGAGCGAAGGATGCTAACGAACTTGTCGCCATCGGTGCTCGCCGGGTCTGGCTCGGTGAACAATGGTTCAAACAGGTGGGCATCAGCGGCGACTGCGTGTTCGGCAGAAACCCAGTGAATGACGCCCTTTATCTTGCGGCCGTCGGAGGTCTTGCCGTTGGCGCTCTCCGGGTCGTAGGTGCAGCGGACGGTTGTGACATTGCCGTCGGCGTCCTTGTCGTATCCGGTGCACGTAACGGCAAAGCCAAAGCGCATACGCACCTCGCGGTCTGGTCCTAGGCGGAAGAATTTCTTTGGTGGTTCTTCCATGAAGTCGGCGCGATCGATCCATGCTTCGCCGGTGAAGGGGACCCGGCGCGTGCCGGCGCTCTCGTCGGAAGGGTCGTTCTTAACGTCCTTCCAGACCACTTCGTTGGCGGGCCAATTCTCGATAACCAATTTGATTGGGTCGAGTACGGCCATGCGCCGCCAGGTGCGCTTGTTGAGCCAGTCACGTGTGAAGAAGTCGAGCAGGCTCAGTTCGTGAGTGCCGTTGACCTTGGCGATGCCCACGTGCTTACAGAACGCGACTAGGGCTTCTGGTGGGACTCCGCGGCGACGTAGACCGCGAATCGTCGGCATCCGAGGGTCATCCCAGCCGTCGACGTGCTTCTCTTCGACTAAACGCAGCAGTTTACGTTTGCTCGTCAGCATGTATTCGACGTTGAGGCGTGCGAACTCGATCTGAACGGGGTGGTGGATGCCGAGTTGTTCGCAGTACCAGTCGTAGAGGGGGCGGTGGTGTTCGAACTCCAGGGTGCAGAGTGAGTGTGTTACGCCCTCGATCGAATCGCTTTGGCCGTGCGCCCAGTCGTACATCGGGTAGATGCACCATTCATCACCGGTGCGCTGATGGTGGAGGTTGCGCACTCGATACATCGCCGGGTCGCGCATGTTGAGGTTCGCGTGCGCCATGTCGATCTTGGCGCGCAGGACTTTTTCGCCATCGGCGAACTCGCCCGCCTTCATCCGGTGGAACAGGTCGAGATTTTCTGCGACGGAGCGATCGCGGAATGGGCTGTTGGTTCCCGCTGAGTGGGCTGTGCCGCGGCCCTCAGCCATTTGCTCGGCGGACTGGTCATCGACGTAGGCGACGCCTTTTTCGATCAGCTGAACGGCCCATGCGAATAGCTGTCCGAAGTAGTCCGACGCGTAGACCATGTCGTCCCATTGGAAGCCAAGCCAGCGCACGTCTTCCTTGATGGCGTCGACATATTCCTGGGCTTCCTTCTCAGGATTGGTGTCGTCCATGCGCAAATTGCACTTGCCACCGAACTCCGAGGCGACCGAGAACGAGAGAGTGATTGCCTTGGCATGGCCGATATGGAGGTAGCCGTTCGGTTCCGGCGGGAACCGTGTCTGGATTTGCTGCACCTTTCCCTGGGCCAGGTCCGCACGAATGCGGTCCCGGATGAAGTCGGTGGCGGTCTCGGAGGAGTTTTTGGGGTCAGCAGGATCCGTCATGATTTGATTGGAAGCACGATCGCGCTCTGGCGGCCCGATTGCAATCGAACCGATGGCCTCTGGTTCGTTATGCTGCACAGTCGATGTCGGTCACCAAGTCCAAGGCAGAGAAGACGCGCGAGGTTTTATCATTCTTGCCCCGCCAAGATCGCCATAAGCCCAAGGGCCCGGCGATTAAGAAGTCCCAGATGTCGCGTTGGCGTGCGGTTGTGCTGATTGCCGTGCACATCGCGGTCGGGATCCATATCTGGCACTGGTTGGCGAATGGCGAGTCGATGTCGCCGGTCGAGCCGTCCGAGGCGATGCAGACGATCGAACTCGGGCGAATCAACGCCGGATTTATCCTGTTTTTGAGCCTGATTGCCTCGACGGTGATCTTTGGCCGCTGGTTCTGTGGGTGGGCCTGCCACATCGTGGCTCTCCAGGATCTGTGTGCTTGGTTGTTGAAGCGGGCCGGGTTGCAGCCGCGTCCTGTGCGTTCTCGCCTGCTGGTCTTCGCGCCGTGGGTGGTCGCTTTCTACATGTTCCTCTGGCCGCCGCTTCGAGCGTGGCTGTGGAGCGCATTTGAGATTGGCCCCGCAAAAGTCATCCCCTCCTACGACGAGTGGCAGTGGGAGCTCACCACGACCGAGTTGATGAAGACCTTCCCAGGGCCGCTGATGTCTGTCGGCACATTTCTGGTGGTCGGATTTCTGATCGTCTGGTGGATGGGGGCGAAGGGATTTTGCACTTACGGCTGTCCTTATGGCGCGTTTTTCTCGCTGGCAGATCGCATCGCACCGATGCGCATCACCGTCAACGATAGCTGTGAGCATTGCGGTCATTGCACGACGTCGTGTACGAGCAATGTGCGCGTGCATGAGGAGGTCGCTAAGTACGGGCAGGTCGTCGACCCAGGTTGCATGAAGTGCATGGACTGCGTGTCGGTATGTCCGACGAATGCGCTGTCGTTTGGCCTTGCGAAGCCGACGCCGTTGACCGTGAGCCAGCAGCGCATTTATGCGCGCTCGGACTTTGTCTGGTGGGAAGAGATCTTCATGGCTGTGGTTGCGTTCGTCGCCGTGCAGTGGACGTTCCGTGGAGCTTGGTTTGGTGAAGGCGTCCCGTTTCTGATGGCGGTTGGGCTTGGCATTCTCACCGCGGTATTTGCGTTATTGCTAGTGCGTCTGCTGGTCCACAAGGACGTGACCTTCCAGCACACAGTGCTGAAGCAGGATGGCAGGCGTACCGGTAAGGGCACGTGGGTGCTTTGTTTGTTGATCGCGTGGATGGCGTTAAGCGCTCATACGTTTGTTGGTCACCGTCTGCGCAACAGCGCGGTCGCAGCAGCGAGGACTCCGATCTACGCGAAGTTCTACAATCCAAAAAGCTTTGATCAGCAGCAGGCTGAAGAGGCTGTGGCCGATGTTGAAGCGGCCGCTTCGTGGGTCTTGCTTGTCGATCCTCAGTTACGTGAATTGCGTGCGTTGACGCGCGGTGTGATCGGTCGCGATGCAGAGGCCGAGGAGGAATTGACCGAGGTGTGGGATGGCTACGGCGCGCTGTTCTATCCGCAGGCGAAGTTGGCGTTGGCCCAGTTCTTCGCCAAGCGTGGCGTGCGCTTCGACGAGGCTGAGCAACTGTTGATCGAGGTCGCGTCCGATGACCCGTCGAACCCGGTCGCTCCGTGGCTGTTGCAGCAGGTCCGCAAAAAGCGCGGCCAATAAGCGCTTAGTTCTTCTTCCTGGAGAACTTGCGAAGGTTTTCCAGGACTGTAGCGACCTGTCCTTGCATCTTTGCTGGCGCTTTGACCATGAGCACGCCGCGTGCCTCTGGCCGGACCGTGTAGGTGCCTTTCGGAAGTTCGGACAGTTGGGTTGCCTGCACGACGTTGACGAGTAACGAATACATTGGCATGAACGGTTTGCTGTTGGCCTGCTTGGGGATCACCAGGTCCTGAACTTCGTAAATGCGGGTCACATGGGAGCTGCCGCCGACGGTTTCGCATGACGCGTTTAGGCCGAGCAGTGCTGTGGCATAGGCCGCTAAAATGAATCGTTTTCCGTGCATGTCCGTGCTTCCAGATCGAGCCGCTTGCGGCGCGAGTGTCTCTAGTAATCCGGGCCAAGAATGCGGGCGAGTGCGCGTTCATGATTGTAGCCAACAGGGTTGGGCCTCATGCCGAGGATCTCGATTGTCGTAACACTGTGGCGCCAACGGTTCATGTCGGCCTCTTGCGGGGTGCAAATGTTGCCGCTTGAGAAAGCACGAATGATGATCGTGTTAGCCAGATCGCCAGCAGTTGATTACGGTTCCGCAGCAGTTCTGCTTGCTTAGTCATCCATGATTCATCCCACTGCTGTCGTGCATCCATCGGCCAATCTTGCGGCCGATGTCCGTGTTGGCGCCTACTCTATTATCGAAGCGGGGGTCGCGATTGCCGCCGGGACTCGGATTGCAGAGCACGTTGTTGTGCGTTGTGGCACAGATATCGGTTCGAACTGTGAGGTTGACAGCTTCGTGCAGATTGGCGGCCAACCGCAGATGCGAGGTTGTGAGGCGATCGTTGGCGGTGTGATCATTGGCTCACGCACGGTGTTGCGCGAAAGCGTGACGGTCAATAAGCCTAGCAAGCAGGGAGGCTCGACTGTCGTGGGGGAAGACTGCTTCTTAATGGCCAACAGCCATGTCGGCCACGACTGTCAAGTTGGTGCGCAAGTGACATTGGCGAATAACGTCATGCTGGCGGGCCATGTGCACGTCGGTGCCGGCACATTCATTGGCGGGGGCGCGGGCGTACATCAATTCGTTCGTGTCGGTGCTCGCGCGATGATTGCCGGCAACGCATCGATTTCGTACGACATCCCACCGTTTGCGATGGCTGCCGAACGCAATGAGGTCCGCGGCCTGAACTTCGTCGGCTTGCGTCGCAGCAAGACGCCGAGCCCGGTGGTGTCCGATCTCAAGCGCGCTTACCACGCGGTCTACAGTGGTTCCGGTGATTTGCGCCAGCGGGCGGAGGTGGCGATCTCGCAACGTGAGTGTGGTCTTGAGAGTGCTGGCTTGGAGTTTTTGCAGTTCTTCGTCGGCGGCCAACGAGGATTTGCGCGACCGCGTTCGTGCTGATTCCCGTAACGCTGTTTGACGGCTTCTTAATGCCGTTTGACTAGTCGCGACGTGATGAAGCCGACCACGAGTACGCCAACAAGGCCGACCACGTTGTACCAGAGGAACTCAACCTTCACGGTGTTGTGTACCAGCACTACCGCGCCCATGCCGCCAAGCAGTCCGAGGGCCCCAGCTAGGTCACCAGCTTTTCGCATGAAGAGTGCCATGACGAAGATGCCAAGGAGGCTGCCGTAGAACCATGACCCGACTTTGTTGATCATCTCAATGATCGAGCCACCGCCGGCAAAGAAGAGGGCCGTGAAGGTCGCGATTACTCCCCAGAAAAGCGTTGTAAACTTGCCTACGCGAAGGGCTTGTGTCTCGCTGCAGTCTGGACGGATCCAGCGGCGATAGATGTCAATGACGGTGGCTCCGCTGAGTGAGTTGAGTACCGAGTCGATGCTAGACATCGCGGCGGCGAAGATTGCGGCGATGATCAGCCCAAGCAGTAGGGGCGGCATCTGGGCGAGGATGTAGCGACAGAAGATGTCGTTGGTGTCCTTGCTGTCGACGGCCTTGCCGTTCTTGACCTCGTCAGTGACGAGAATGCGGGCTCGCTTCCTAACGCTGTCGACTTCGGCGACCGCGGTTTGGTAGCGCTCTAAGGCCACTGGATCGGCGGTGACTCCGCCTTGGACCTTTGCTAAAGCCAGCATGCTTGCCTTGCGCTCGGCGTGGGCCGTGTCGAACTCGATTTGCAGCGGTGCGATACGTGCTTCGAACTCGGCACTCTGCGAGGCCGCGATTTGGTTGCTGTTGAACAGCATTGGCTGTGGCGTGACGGTGTAGAACATCCACATCAACACGCCGAGCAGCAGCACGAATGCTTGCATCGGTACTTTGGCAAACGCGGACAGCAAGAGGCTCTTCTTGCTCTCGTCGGCGTTCTTGCTGGTCAACAGTCTCTGTGCCTGGCTGTTATCGCAACCGAAGTAGCTCAGGTGCAAGAAGACCCCGCCGAATACCCCGGCCCAAACGTTGTACTTTTGCTCCCAGAAGCTGGGGTTGCCGATGTTGCCATCGACTTCTGCGTGCGTGCGCGGAATCAGCCCTTCATTCTCTGGGATGATCTCGAGCGCACCGAGTTTGTCGGCAGCACCGGCTAGCTCGAGCACCTTGCCGAAGCTGCCGAGTTGCGGCACGAGTTCCCAGAGCAGCATGCCGAAAACGATCAATAGCCCGACCAGGATGACGATCATCTGCTTGACGTCGGTCCAGATCACTGCCGAGACCCCGCCGATCATCGTGTAGGTCGTTGTTAGGACGCCGATGATGATGACCGCGACGACCAAGTCGATGTTGAGGATGGCGCTGAGTGCAATGGATGGGGCGTAGATGACAGCGCCGAGTGCTAGGCATCGGGAGCACAAGAAAATCAAACTTGCTAGCGTGCGCGACATCGGGCCGAACCGTTCTTCGAGCAATTGATACGGTGTCAGCACATTCCGGCTGCGGAAATACGGCACTAAGAAGATGCACAAAAGCACCATCGCGAACGGTAGACCGAAGTAACTCTGTACCAGGCCCATGCCGCGTTCGTGACCCTGACCGGTGGTGCCGATCACGGTGATCGCGCTCGCCTGGGTAGCCATGATCGACAGGCCGGCAGCCCACCATGGGATCTTTCGGCCGCCCGCGTAGTAGCCTTCGAGGTCGGTGGCTCCGCTGCGCCGGCGCACGCCGTCCCAGACGACGTAGCTAATGAAGGCGAAGAATACGATCCAGTCGAGGATGCCCATGTTTTGATCCTCAGTGCTGGACGTTGAAGGCCTGTGAGAACCAGTAGAGCAGCGCCATTACCAGAACGGCGAGCACGCAGCAAATCGTGTAGATCCGCGCCCAGCTGCCTAGTGGCGGGCGATCTGATTGGGTGCTGTCGGCAGAGCTGTCGGCCATCTAGTTAAGAGAACCGCGCATTGCTCTTGAGATCCATAGTGCTAGCTGTTCTTGCTGCGTCCCGTTCGTGCACTATGCTCGCACTGCCCGATGAACGACCCGATCTTAGATGACCTCAACGAAGAACAGGCTGCCGCCGTCATGCACGGCTCCGGCCCCCTGATGGTGCTGGCGGGCGCCGGATCGGGTAAGACACGCGTCGTGACGAGGCGGATTGCCCGCTTGATGCGCGATGGGGTGGAGTCGCGCCAAATTCTGGCGATGACCTTCACCAATAAGGCCGCTGGCGAGATGGCCAAGCGGGTCGAAGAGTTAGGTGCCGGCTACGTGCGTGTTGCCACGTTCCACTCGGCGTGCGCTCGGTTTTTGCGCAGTGACGGCTACTTACTCGGATTTCAGCCAGACTTTTCGATCTACGACACGAAGGATCGTGATTCGCTGATCAAGGAGTTGATGGCCGATATGCATGTGTCGACCAAGGAGGCCAAGCCTTCGATGATCGGGTCGATGATCAGTCGATTGAAGAACGCAGCGCTGACGCCTTCGGATGGCATGATGTCGGGCAGCGATGTTGGGCGCCTAGTCGAACGTCTGTGGGGGCCATATCACGATCGCATGCGCAAGGCGTCGGCGATGGATTTCGATGATCTGTTGGGCAACTTCTTGCAGATCCTGCGCGAGCACCCGGCCGTCGCCGAGCAATACCAAGCCCGCTTTCCGTGGATGTTGGTCGATGAGTTCCAGGACACCAACCGCGTTCAGTATGACTTGCTCAAGTTGCTGTGCCCGCCACCTGGCAACATGTGTGTCGTCGGTGATCCTGATCAGTCGATCTATGGATTCCGCGGAGCCGAGGTTCGCAACATCCTCGATTACGAGAACGACTATGACCCGTGCAAGGTTGTTCGTCTCGAGCAGAACTACCGTAGTACGGCGAACATCTTGCGCGCTGCCGAGACGGTGATCGCTAACAATACAAGTCGCCTTGATAAGCGTCTGCGAACAGATGAACCGCCGGGGGCGTCGCTGCTGCGCTTGAAAGCTTCTGGGTCCACTGAGGAAGCGGCGACCATCGTGGATCGCATCAAGGACCTTGGTGACGAAGGCGTCGGCTTTGAAGAGGTTGCGATTTTCTATCGTGCGCACTGGTTGTCGCGCGGGCTTGAACAAGCGCTCAAGGATAAGGGCGTGCCATACGAGATTGTCGGCGGCCAGACGTTCTTCGAACGGCGTGAGATTAAGGACCTGCTGGCTTACCTACGCGTGCTTGCGAATCCGCTCGATGAGGTGAGCATGAAGCGCATCGTTAACGTGCCGCCGCGTGGTCTTGGTAAGGTGTCACTCGAAAAACTGCAGGCCGCGGGCTTTGCCGAGGGCATGTCTCTGCGCGAAGTGGTTGGTGAGACATCGATGCACAGCATGCTCGGCGCCAAGGCTCGGAAAGGCCTGAAAGAGCTAGCTGAGACGCTCGAACAGGCGCAAGCAGCCGCGCAATATGGCGTGCATGCGGCACTCAAAGTCATCCTGGACGGCACGAAATATTTGACGCATGCAACGAGCTTTGGCGATGCGGAAGACTCTGCCCGTGAAGACAATATCGCCGAATTGGTTAGTGACACCGTCCAGTTTGAGGCGGCTCCCGTCGTTGAAGAAGATGATGATGGCCCGCCGGCTACTGGGCTGCCCGGCTACTTGCAGCATGTGTCATTGCTGACGTCAGCCGATAAAGCAGAAGATGGTCCTGCTGTGCGGATGATGACCGTGCACGCAGCCAAGGGTCTTGAGTTTCATCACGTGTTCGTTGCAGGGCTCGAAGAAGGCGTGTTTCCGAGCATGCGTACCGTCGAGGATCCCGAGGGGCTCGAGGAAGAGCGGCGTCTGATGTATGTCGCGCTGACGCGTGCTCGCCGCTCGCTTATGTTGAGTTCGGTGCGCGATCGAATGGTCAACGGCAGCATGGAGACGATGCGGCCGTCACGTTTCCTGCGTGAGATCCCGGGGGAGCTCATGGAGAACTACACGCCGTCGTGGCGTCGTTACGATATCGATGAGCAGAGCTCTCACAGCACCGGCTGGAGTGTGACGCCCGATCCGGAGGCGCTTGAAGGACTCCAGAAGGGGGTGCGGGTGCGTCACGACCTCTATGGCAGTGGCGTTGTGCGACGTCTTTCGGGGCGTGGTATGACGGCGCGCGCTATCGTTCGATTTGATGACGGCGTGGAGCGCGAGTTCGTGCTCGAATATGCAGGCCTACAGTTGCTCGAAGACATGGAGTTCTAGGTCGGTGCAATCTTGAATACCCCCGATGACTTGTTGGCCGAGTTCGAAGCGTTATTGCAACGCGCGCAGTCGGCGGATCCGGATGTGATCTCCGAAATGCGCGCGCGATTCGATGAGATGGTCGCTGATCGCAAGGTTGAGCCTGCAGGCCTGCCTGAGGAAGGTTGGCATGGATTGATCGGGGAGTGCTCTGTGATGCTCGAGCTACGTCGATTCATTGAGAAGTTTGCTAAGGCCAGCGCCCCTGTGCTGATTACCGGTGAGAGTGGCACGGGCAAAGAACGTGTAGCGCACGCGGTGCACCAGATTAGCAGCCGCTCGAACCAGGCGTTTGTGGTCGAAAACTGTGCGGCAATTCCAGCGACGCTGTTGGAGTCGGTGCTGTTTGGGCATAAGCGCGGCGCGTTCACCGGTGCTGTCGCGGATCATCCAGGCCACTTCGTTTCGGCGCATCGCGGCACGATCTTCCTTGACGAGATCGGTGAGATGTCTTTGTCGATGCAGGTCAAACTGTTGCGTACGTTGCAGGAGGGCGAGGTGCGAGCGGTTGGCGATAACAAGGTGCGCAAGGTCGATGTTCGAGTCATCGCCGCGACCAATCAGGACCTTGAAAAAGCGGTCAAGGAAGGTCGTTTTCGCGAAGACCTTTATTTCCGGATCAATGTGCTTCGGTTGTCGATGCCTCCGTTGCGCGATCGTGGTGAGGATATTGCATTATTAGCTCGTCGCTTCTTGGCTGAAGCCGTGGTGCGCACAGGTCGTCCATTGACGTTGTCCGATCAAGCGATTGAGGTATTGCTCGCGGCGAGGTGGCCTGGCAACGTGCGTCAGTTGCAGAACGAAATGCAGCGGCTGTCGGCGTTGGCCGATGGGCCAGATATTGCTGCTAGTGAGTTGTCGCCTGAGCTAGTCAAGGGAGCTAGAGGAACGTAGCGATGACCTGCGACATTGTGCTTGCGACGCATAACGCGCGCTGGATCCACACTTCGTTTGGTTTGCGCAGCTTGCGCGCCAACCTCGGTGCGCTGCGAGAACGTTGCGAGATCTTGGAGTTCCAGCTCAGCGATTGGGCTGCCGATGTCGTGGAGCAAGTGTTAGCCAAGCAGCCGCGAATCGTTGGCGTTGGCGTTTACGTTTGGAACGCTACGCAAGCTTTGCAGGTCGTGCGCGCACTGAAGCAGGTCGCAAAAGACACGGTGGTGGTGATCGGTGGTCCTGAGGTTAGCCACGAAGCGGACCAGCAAGAAATCTGTGCTCTTGCGGATCACGTCGTTCAGGGGGAGGCGGACGTGGCGTTCCGCGAACTTTGCGAGCAGTTGTTGCGAGGTGAGACGCCGAGCAAATGCATCGTGGCGAAGACTCCTCACTACACCGAGCTACAGTCGCCTTACGATGAATACACTGATGAGGACATTGCGCACCGCATCATCTATGTCGAGAGTTCGCGCGGCTGCCCGTTCACGTGTGAGTTCTGCTTGTCGGCTTTGGACGTGCCAGTGCGAAAGCCTGAGCTGGACCTCTTTCTTGAGGCTATGCAGAGGTTGTTCGACCGGGGAGTGCGCCATTTCAAGTTTGTTGATCGCACCTTTAACCTCGGAATCGAAAGCTCTACGCGCATCTTACGTTTCTTTCGGGAGCGATGGGTGGAGGGCATGTTCCTGCACTTTGAGTTGATCCCTGATCGTTTGCCCGAGGCGTTGCGGAATGAGATCGCGGCGATGCCTGCTGGCGGGCTGCAATTTGAGATTGGTGTGCAGACTCTCGATGATGCGACGAGCGACCGGATCTCGCGGCGACAGAATGTCGGGAAGCTTGAGGACAATGTGCGATGGTTGCGTGCGAATACGTCAGCGCATCTACACGTAGACCTGATCGTGGGGTTGCCGGGCGAAGATGAGGCGAGCTTTGCGCGCGGTTTTGATCAGCTTTGGGCGCTCGGCCCGCACGAGATTCAGGTGGGAATTCTCAAGCGCTTGCGCGGCACGCCAATCATTCGTCATGACGAAGAGCACGCGATGGCCTACTCGCAGCAACCACCATATGACGTTTTGCAAACTGCTGCGATGCCGTTTGTGACGGTCCAGCGGCTGAAGCGTTTTGCGCGGTTCTGGGAGATCGTCGCCAACCGTGGCAATTGGACAGAGACCTTGCAGCTGTTGTTGCGTGGGGAGTCTGCCTTCGCCCAGTTCGCCGAGTTCTCTGAGTGGTTGTTTGCGCGTACTGCGGCGCCGACCAATATTGCGCTCGTCAAATTGGCGCGGTGGATGTGGCAGTGGCTAGTCGAGCATCGCGAGTTCGACGAAGCGCTGGTTGGTGCGGCGATGATGCGTGACTACACGCGCTGTGGCCGCAGTGACTACCCGGAGTGTTTGCTGCCGTTTGCTATGGGGAAGTCTGCTCAGGCCAAGCCGGCTCAGGCCAAGTCCCGCGAGTATAAGGACCCGGTCGGTGGGGTTGGCGCATCTCGACAAGCTCGTCACGGCAGTTAGCTGCCTTCAGAAGTGAGAGTGCACCTCGATCATTTGCCCGACTTATTCGTCGAGTGCACGCTGCAGGATTGCGACCGCTTCGCGTATGGCTGTGCGCAGTTGGTCTGCTTCGGCGCCGGCAGCTGATTGGATTTGGCGAACGGCATCGAGAACCTTGGTTTCAATCGAGCCGTCACTCGTGCGTCCGCTGGCAGTTCGGCGGGCAGGGGTAGCCTTTTTGGACGGCTTCGGAGTCTTGGGAGCGCGCGGTTTTACCTTCGCTAGGCCGAGGATTACTTTGGCCGAATGCAGCGCGCGTCCAGCGAGCTGGATCCCATGCATCTTGGCTTCGTCGCGGAAATCCGGGAGGCTCAACTGGGGGTTGCTGTGCAACTTGTAGAGGCAGAACAGCACACTGTCTTTCTGGCCGGGATACCGTTGGCGGAGATTTGCCAGGATGCCATCCCAGGAATCGGTGTTGGCAGGGGCTTCGGTTGAAAACTCGGTCACGGGATTAGAGGTGATTTGGGCCGAAAAAGGGGCTGTTGGCCCACGGTGGGCCATTGCTCTGGCGAAGACTGTGGCCCCGGGGGTGTGTCGCGTCAACTGGGTCCCGGGGGCTCTCAGGGGGCGAGAGTGCCGATTTTCTGGCAAAGTTCTGCTTCTACTCGGGTTGTCTGCTGGGTTTGAGCCGATATGATTGAGTTATGGTTGCCTGCCCGAGGTGACCCCGAGCCGTATTTTCGCGGCGAAACCAGAGGATAGATCTATGTTGCGACCACTCTTTGTGACCGCTCTCAGTGTGGCGATGGCCTTGGTGTTGGCCCGCCCTGCAGCCCCCCAGTGATGAAGCGGTGGTGGCGGGTCCAGTTGGGCCCCACGTGGTGCAGGTGCAACGGCTCCTTCGGCTCCTTCCGGAGGCGGTGCTCGAGGTGGAGGTATCCCTCTCGACTTCCGTCGCGGTCGTACAGCTAAGGAGATGCTCAAGGTTGAGTGGACCTATCCGGTTTACAAGCCAACGACCCCAAGGCCTCGGCCGGGTCAGCGAACGGTTTCCAAGCAGGTCGAGCGCGCGTTGCCGATTGAGAAGGCGTACATGCTGGTTGCCGATGGCGACAAGCGTCCGCTTCTGATCATGCGCGAATGCGAGCTTTGCAAGGGCACGGACCACGCGGTGTTGAGCCGCACGCTCAGCAATGAGCAGACGGTCTTGCTCACGCATTGGTTCCGTTGCGTGAAGCTGCCGCCAAACGTTCTCACTGAGAAGCATCCCTTCTTCAACCTCTTCAAGAAGGGAGAGAAGCAGAAGAAGGTGCCGCACTTGTTCTTCTCCGACCCGAACGGTGACAACAAGACCGCTTTGCCTGGTGATCAGTCGCAGTCAGAGTTGTGGAAGGTGATGTTCACCTACCTCGACCGTTGCTACGACGAGAACGCTAAGTCTGCCATCAAGCAGTTGCGTAAGGTCCTTGGGGCTTACGACAAGCTCGATGCTGCTGAGCAGTTGGTTCGCAGCCGCATTGACAAGGAGATCGAGAAGAACGGTCCCAAGTCGAAGAAGCTGAAGAAGTTTGACAAGGATCTCGCCAAGCTTGCTGTAGAGCGCGAGAAGCTTCGTGCCAAGGAGAAGGATCTTCGCGATCTGGCTCTGAAGGCGCCGGTCGAGCCGAAGCCGGAAACGGCGAATCAGCAGGAAGGCTAGTAAACCGCGGTAACCTTGAGTTACTGATCGCATAGCGAGGGTGTTGGACTTGTTCCTGCGCCCTCGCTTTGCGTACGGGCCATGGTTTGCGTGCGCTCCGTTTCCGCCATGCTAGGAAGGACCCTTGCCGCAATTGCGCTCGCTGGCGACGATGCGGTCCGCTCCGTTTGCGATTCTTAGTTGTCCGTTACGATGCAGCCACCAATCAAGCGCCCACTGCTCTACATTCTATTGACTTGGTTTTCCGTCTGTGTGCCGTTGCTGGCGCAGAAGAAGGATGACGACGAGATCAAGAAGCTGAAGAAGGGGGACCCTTACACCAAGGAGGATCCCGCCGCGATGAAGGCGCTAGGTGTGGAGGGATACGGCCCGTTTGCCTGGGCTGATCATTACACGACGACCGACATCGATAAGGTGCTTGGCGAGGGCCGCATGTTGTGGATGGAGACGGAGCATTTTCGGCTCGGCTTCAACTTGAAGACCTCGCCTTGGCCGGAGGACTCTAAGGAGCGAAAGGCGGCGGTCGCTGAGTGCAAGTTGCTCAATAAGAAGTGGCGCAAGTTCCCGTCTAAGCCGAGGAAGCTTGGTCCTTGGGTTCGTGTGCACCTGTACGCCCAGCGTTGTGAGCGTGCCTATGCCGAGTTCTCCGAGTTGGTGGGGATGACGGACAAGACGTTCAGCAAGGATTCGAAGACTGTTGGCAAAGGGCGGTACCTCGGCTTGCCGGACAAGTTCTTGTTGATGATGTTTCAGAAGAAGTCGGACATGTCTCGCTACATGAGCCGCTTTTGTGACGACACGAAAGCCGACGATTCGATGCGCTACTTTCACGACAAGACCGGTCAGATGGTCTTGTGCATCTCACAAGAGGGGATGGAGGGGTTTGATGCGCCGGGTTTGCACGGCCACATGATGTACGCGATGTGGCAGAACATGCTCAATGGCTATCGCGGCTACTTCTACCCGCTGCCATTGTGGTTCTCGACGGGCATCGCGCATTACTACTCTCGTCTGATTAAGACGAAGTACGTGAACGCGCGCATCTCGGATACCGAGTCCGTGGATCGCGACAGTCAGAATAAGTGGGCGCTCAAGGTGCTGAAACGCAGTAAGCACGAAGGAGCAACCCTGTCCTTTGACCAGTTGACCGCGCTCGATGATTGGGACAGCTTTGGATTCCACGCTCACACGCAGAGTTGGTCGCGCATCGACTACTTGATGCATCTCGACAAGTCGAAGGTCGGTATGATGATCGATAAGTTGAAGAGCGTGCCGGCAAGCGGCAATTGGGATGCGCAGGGCAAGCAACTGCAGAAGATGCTGCCTAAGTTGCTGTTTAACGTGTTCGAATTGGATGGTGAGACGTTTGATGCTAATTGGCGTAAGTGGGTTCTAAAGACCTACCCGAAGCGCAAGTGATCACTGTGCCTAGTGCTGCCCATTGGCCCTGTTTGGCCTAACCCCGACAATACGAGTCCGTGCAAATTACCATCGTGATGGCCGTTGCTGGAGCAGGAGCGCTGGGTGCCGCTAGTCGCTACCTATTGACGCTGGGGCTTCGGCAAGTTTGGAGCGATTCTCCGTGGCCTGTTGCGGTGGTGAATGTTGTTGGCTGCTTTGGCTTTGGTGTTTGTTGGGCGATTGCCCAAGGAAGCTTGGTGCCCGGCCGTGCCCCTGGCCCTGTCGCAACCGCCATATTGATCGGCTTCTTCGGCGCGTTCACGACATTCTCCGCGTATGCCCTCGATGGCCACCTGTTGTTATCCGAACGTCGGTTTGGCCTTTTTGCGGTCAACATGCTTGTGCAGAACGGCCTTGGCATACTCGCATTGTGGTTTGGCATGTTGATCGGTAGCGCGCGATCGTGATGCAACTACTCCATCTGTGATTGGTGCTGATATGATGGTGAGGCCTCTGTCACCAGTCGCCAGATATGCGTCTACTGCCACTATTACTTGTCGTGCTGCTTGCGGCGGTCAGCATCGGTCTCGGTCTGACTGTCATGTGGAACAGTTCGGCGGGTGTTGCCGCCGGTGGAGCCGCGGCGCCAGCATTCCTCGGGGGTAAGCCGCAGGGCCACGTCTACAGTTGCGCTGCTGGAGAGCCGTCCGACGTTAATCCATTTACGTGCTATGACCCGCTTGGTCGGCGCTTGGTGTTGGCATACACGCATGACACGTTGCTCGACCGCGATCCGAAGACGGCGAGGTTGCGGCCTGCTTTGGCCGAAGAATTTGAGGTCTCGGCAGATGGATCGACTTGCACGTTTACGATGCGTGAGGGGATTGTCTTTTCGGACGGTGTTCCGGTCACGATGGCCGACGTGTTGTTTGGTTGGGAATTAGCCAAGGCGGGGCATCTGTCGCTTGGCTACATTGGTCAGGGGTTTCAGCGTGTTGAGAAGGTCGACTCGTTAGATGACCGCCGCTTCCGAGTGCACTTCAAGGATCGCCATTTTGCGGGGGTCGCTTCGGTCGCGCTCAGTTGGATCGTTGCTAAGAAACAGTTCTTTGTTGGTCGCGTGCAACGCGCGCTCGATGGCACAGAAGCGATGCCTGCCGTGAGTTCCAAACGATTTGCGACGCTGCTCAGTCAGGTCGACGAAGAGTGTGGTCCGGGCACCGGACCGTATTTGTTGCGCAATGATCCGAATGGCGAGCGTAATTGGCGTCGCCGTCAAGAGCTGTTGCTGACGCGTAACGAGCTGTCTTGGCAGCGAACTCTAAGGCCCGGCACTTGGAACTTTGCAGGCATGCGCATTCTGTTCCGCGATCATGCGGGCGCACAGAATGCCTTGTTGCGTGGCGAAGTGGATTGGTTCTCGGGCCCTCAGCTTGACCAGTTGCTGGCCTCTCAGTCGCAGCTCGCCAATAACTATCAGAAGTTGATCTACGACTATCCTGAGCTGGGTTGCTATCGCATCGTTTGGAACTGCACGAAGAAGCCTTTTGATGATGTGCGCGTGCGTCGGGCGATGGGCATGCTGGTCCACCGAGCAGAAGTTGAGAAGATCTTTGCTGGCAGTGCCCGGCCAGCTACGGCTCATGCGAAGCTTGGTTCGCGTGCTTATCCAGATGTTCCGTCGCTGCCATTCGATCCGCAGGGTGCGCGAAAGTTGCTGCGTGAAGCTGGCTTCGATCCTGAGAGCGGCAAGCCGTTACGTATGACCATGCTTACCTACCAGGGGCATGAGCCGACTCGTCGCGTCGTCGAGTTGTTCGCGAGTGCGGCGAAGCAGGCTGGAGTAGAGCTCGAAGTAAACGCGCGCGAATCCTCAGGAGTGGTTGCTGAGAAGAAGCGCAACCAGTGGGACGGCATTCTGCAGCTTCAGTATTTTGAGGCCTTTGGGGATCCGCACCGATTCTTGCACAGCTTGGGCCTCGAGAATGAGGGCAAGTGGTCGCACCCGGAGGCGGATCGCTTGGCATCCATGGCGAGGTTGGAGTTCGATGTCGATCGCCGCACAGATTTGTGGCGTGAATTGCACGAACTCGCGCATCAGGAACAGCCTGTCACGCTAATCGTGCATCCGTTGGCTTCGATGTTGTTCCATAAGAACATCCAAGACTGCTCTCCTGGTCCACTCGGCTTGAAGCCAAACCACGCCTGGGTCGCGCCCGAGCATCAGCGAAAGTAGCTCCGTCGTGATGGCGCTGCTGGCCGTCAAGCTAGCCGTGGGGAGCGGGCGGCTGCGTCCGAGGAGCTCACGGCGGCTTGAAGGGTCTCTGCCTTGGCTTGCATAGTCGCCGGATGCGGGCGACCTTCGTCTGTAACGAGAAGGTCTCCCCGCAGCAGTGTCAAATGGTGGAGAGTAAGGGAATCGAACCCATGACCTCCACAATGCCATTGTGGCGCTCTACCAACTGAGCTAACTCCCCATCTGGCACTGCTTGCTCTTCTGTGACCGGGCGACTAGGTCGCCTGACAGAAGCGCGGCGAAAAAGCTACCGAACCAACGATCAGGGTCAAGTGAGTTTCTTCGGGCAGACTGCCATGGCCTGGAAACCTTGGCCAAAAACGTGCCTTCCTGGGGGGCGGTGTATGCGGTAGTGTCGGGGGCATCGTCGAGGGCTGAAATGGTCAACGACCGGCGGATTTCGCACCTAGATGGTCTTCGGTGCTGCTGGTCACGGTTCTTGGCTTTACTGGGCGCTGCGTTTGGTCACGCGGCGTTAGGCAAGATGGTCAACAAGGGTTCATTCTTTCAACGTTTGAAGGGTCGCTGGGGTTCTGGTTCAGGGGTCCGTGTTGAGGACTCCAGCAGCACGGATTCGCTAACAAATGGTGCGTCTTCCGCTTCTGGCGTGGGTGCGTCGTCGCCCGCCTCCCGCATGGATTCTGAGCTGGGCCAGTCACGCGACAGCAGTGGCCGCTCGGTGTCCTCAGCATTTCAGCCTGCTGGCGCTCGGTCCTCGCGAAAGATGTCCGATCGCGAAGAAGCCATGCTGGTCGTTGGGCATCACTTCCAAGAACTGGCGTCGTTGATGCGTGGCTCCCAAGCCGCCAGTGACGAGAAGTTGCAGAAGATCGTAGACGCAACCAGCTCGATGCCGGCAGTCGGCCAGCAGCAGCTTGAGACGCTGCAGGCATTGTCGCAGCAGATGCAGAAGCAAAACGAGCTTGGTGAGAAGCTGTCGACCACGATGACGCGTTTGCCGCACTTGCTTGAGAGTGTCGAAAAAGCGCTCGATCGCGCTGCCAAGACGGATGAGCGGACGGCTGCCACGGTCATGGAGTTCCAGTCGACGATGGATCGCATCCACACGTCCATGGACAAGATGGTTGAGCACAGTGGCGATCAGGCTAAGGCGACCCAGGAACTCGCGAATCGCCGTAATGAAGAGCTTAAGGGGCTCGTGACCGATATTGCCAAGGCGCAGGATGGTGCTGTCGATGAGCTGAAGCGTACGACTGGCGAAGGTCTGCAGCATTTACGGCGGACTCACGAAGACCAATCGAATCGTCTGCAGAAGGTTGTCGAAGAGCACGCCGGTTGGAATCGCGCTGTGTTGGTTGGGATCGGCCTGGTTGTTCTCGGTATCGGGGCCGTGATTGCCCTGCAGTTGATGAAGTAGGTGTTGGCCTTCCATCGCGATGAGATCTGAGCGACGCCTGTGGCTTGTGCGTCACGGAGAAACGGAAGGCCAATCGTCGATTCGTTATCACGGCGCGAACGACGTGCCGTTATCGGATGTTGGTCGGCAGCAGATTCGTGCGTTATTGCCGTTGTTCGCCGGAGTGCATTTTTCCCAAGTGTTGCATTCCCCGCTGTCGCGTGCCGCGGAGTCGGCGGCCATCTTGGTCAGTGGCTTGTGTGAGTCCGGCGTCGCGATGCGTGCGGACGAGCGGCTCCGAGAGATCTCCTTTGGTGCTTGCGAAGGTATGACCCGTGAGGAAATCCACGCGGCGTTCCCGACGTTCTGGGCCGACTACGAGGCTGGCAAGATCGAGCGGTTTCCTGAGGGGGAGCAACGGTCGCAATTCTCGGAGCGTGTTTCTGCCGCGGTCCAGGACTTCGCGGTGGCCGATTGGCAGGGCGACGCGCTGCTAGTTGCTCACCGTGGGATCGTGCGGCAAGCGATTGTGCATCTGCTTGACGAGCCGGAGGCTCCAAAGAGCGCCTATGCGGTCGACTTGGCCAGTCTGAGCGTGCTGCGCCAGACCGAGCAGTCATGGAGCCTCGAGCTGTTTGGGGTGGTGGGGCCTGACGGCAAGGGCTCCTGAGATTGTGGTCGCCCGTGATTTTTTGCCCCGGAGCCGTAGGTAATTTCGGAATCGGCAAGCACTTGTTGTGTAGATCGGCGGTGGTGCGCAACCTGTTTGCCACCCAATGATCCACCCGACTCCTCGACTGCGTTTTGCGCCATCTCCGACCGGACCGCTGCACCTCGGTGGTGCGCGGACGGCGATGTACAACTGGGCGTTGGCCCGCGCCCTCGGCGGTACATTTGTACTGCGGATCGAGGATACTGATCGCGCGCGAAGCACCGACGAGTCGCTGCAGATCATTCTTGAGGGCTTGTCGTGGCTCGGCATCGATTGGGACGAAGGGCCGTCCTTTGACTCTGGTGAGCGCACCAATGGCGGTGGCGAATTTGGTCCTTACTTCCAGATGGAGCGCCTCGACCGTTACGAAGCAGCGGCGAAGAAGCTGCAGGAGTCGGGGCATGCCTATCGCTGCTACTGCACTCCGGAACGTATGGAGGCCGTGCGTGCTGAGCAAAAGGCCAACAAGAGTTCGTTTCTGGGATACGACGGCCATTGCCGTAATTTGACGGATGCACAGCGTGCCGAGAACGAAGCGAAGGGTTTGAAATCGAACCTGCGCTTTCGCATGCCGGAAGAACGCGTTGTCACGGTGACCGATCTGATCCGCGGCGAAGTCGAGGTGAACACGAAACAGCTCGATGATTGGGTCATGGTGCGCGCTGGCGGTGTGCCGCTCTACAACTTCGCGTGCGTCATTGACGATGTCGACATGAAGATCACGCACGTGGTGCGCGGTGAAGAGCATTTCCTCAATGGCATCAAGCAGCACCTCGTGTTTGAGGCGCTCGGTCACGAGTGTCCGCAGTATGCGCACATTCCGCTGATTCTTAACCAGAAGGGCGGCAAGCTGTCGAAGCGTGACCCTGGTGTTAAGAGCACGCTCGAATATCGCGATCTCGGATATCCACCGGAGGCGGTGTTTAACTACATCGCGTTGCTCGGGTGGGGGTTCTCTGCTGATCGTGATGTGTTTACTCGCGACGAGATGGTCGAGGCATTCAAGATTGAGAGTGTCGGCAAGGCAGGAGCCAAGTTCGACGTGGAGAAGCTGCACTGGATGTGTGGCGAGTACATTCGTCAGTGGTCGGTGGATGATTGCCTGCTCCGCAGTCGTTCCTGGCTGGAAACTGGCCTGCCAGAGGGCGCGTGGGATGGGCACCAAGGATGGTTGCGCAACGTCGTCGGGTGCTATCAAGAGCGTGTGACGGTGCTGTCCGAGTTCCCGTCTAAGGCGCAGTGGCTGCTCGCCGATCCTGAATTGGATGAGCCCGCGAAGAAGGCGATTAAGAAGCGTCCGGACTGCAAAGTGTGGTTCGCCGGATTTGCGGACTTACTAGAGACTCTACCGATGGCAGAGAGTTTCCCTGGTGATCGTGGCGATGCAGATCAAGCGGTGCGCCTGCCGACTCTGGAAGGCGCGCCAGAGCCGGAAAGCTCGTTTGCGACCCCTGCAGCTTTGGAGCGCGCGGCGCGTGCTTGGGCCGAAGAACAGGAGATCAAGTTCGGTCACTTTGTCGGCCCTGTTCGTGCGGCGCTAACAGGCACAAATAAGGGGCCAGGTTTCTTCGACGTTGTGTTCTTGCTGGGCAAAGAAGCGTGTGTGCGGCGTCTGCGTAAGTGCGCCGCGGAGTAGCCCGAAAAGCTACTTCTCATTCCATTCTTTGAGCCACTTGTCGAGGGTTTGCATCTCGATTTGGACGGCCAGCAGGTCGGATGCCGTAACAGTGCTTTTGCCCGTGAGCGACATCGCTGCTGCAATCGCAAGGTCATCGCTGCGCTCGCGATCTTGGGTTGCGAGGGATTGGCGAGCCAGCCAGTCCCAGCGGGTTGTTGGCTGTAGCACATGCAGTAGGAGGCCGCCGAGCATTGCGACGTAAGCGATGCGCCATCGCGGCATCCAGCGTTCGAGCGAGTTGGTGCCGGTCATGAATAAGAACGTCACGCCGAAGCCCGCGATCAGTCCTCCGACGTGTGCCGTGTTGCTGATGAACGGTATGAGCATGCCGAACAGCAGGTAGAGCGCGACCAGTTTTATGGTGCGTCGTGCGCCTGCGTATTGCAGGAAGCCGAGCGCGCTGTTGCTGGCGCGCATTTGTAGAGCAATTATGGCTCCCATCATTCCGAATAGGGCGCCTGAGCCGCCGAGCACGGGTTGCCAGGGGGCGTTGACGAGGCAGACAGCGATGCTGCCACCGAGTGCGCTGACGATATAGAGCAGTGCCATCCGCAAGCTGCCGAGGCTGCGTTCGAGTCCCGGTCCCAAGCTCAGCATCGCGTATGTGTTAAATGCTAGGTGCATCCAGCCGCCGTGCAGGAACGCGCTCGTAAGCAGTCGCCATGGCTCGCCGTTAGACACTTCCGTTGCGAGTAACCAGCCGTGCTGGTGGAGTTGCGTATCGGTTGGTGCGATGGGATCGGTCAGGAACGCAAGGGTCACGTAGGCCAATGTCACGAGCAAGGTGACAGGGATCTCGTCGGCTTGTTGCAGGACGTCTTTCACTTGCTGCCTCCCGCGGTTTGCTCGGTGCGATCGACGCGCCAACAGCGCACACGTGCGAGGGCGCGGAACCAGTTCTCTTCGGCTGTCAGTCGAGATTTGGGGTCGGCGGCTGCCGCTCGATAGGCCATCGATGCTTCCTCGGAGCGGCCGGCAGTTGCTAGGGCTTCTCCGTGCCAGTAGTTGCTGCGATGGTTGCTGCCATGAGTCCGGGTGTATTGCTCGAAGCTTGTCAGCGATGCGTTTTGATCCCCTAGAAGGTGTTGTACGCGTGCTCGATGCAAGAGTGCTTGGCCGAATGCATGTCCTGGATCTAGTTTCTCGGCAGCGCTAAAGGCGGAGAGCGCTTCTTGCAGTGCATCTGTTTCTAAAGAGATTAGGCCTAGTAGATACTGTGCAGATGGAAGCGTGCTGTCGAGTGCGACGGAGCGTTGCGCGTGCGCTGCCACCAATGAGTAGTCCGCGCGGATCCACGCGAGTTTGGCGACTTCAAAGTGCTTCTGCGCCGTTTCGAAGTGCTTGAGCTCGGCAATGGCGCGGGCCATCGGGGCTCGGTCGGCGTTCCACTTGGTGCGCGTACGGTCGATGTGTCGGCGCACCCAGGCGGGTAGCGGGGGATACATCAGGAAGCCGAAGAGCACTGCTGCGGTGACCACGAACAGGGCTTGTAGGGCCAGCTCTGTAGCGGTCGTCGACAAGGAGACCGCCGCTTGTGGGTTGCTGAGGTGTAGCAGGAAGAAGCCGGCAGGCAGGGTGGCGACAATCCAGACGGTAGCCAGCGGTATCAGCGCTGGGAGTCGCACTCGCAGTGGGACAGCAGGACCTTTCTGTAGATCTTGGCCGCCGTGATGTTCGCTGCCCACTTCTGGCTTACTCATCGGTGTGTACGAACAACCCGCGTTCTCGGTTCTTGACCACCCCTGGGAATGTCAGCACCCGGTTATGCATGGCACAGTAGATGCCCGGTGGCATCACCTGAACCGCGATCATCGCTTCCGTCATGTTCTGGAGCGCGTCGGTATTACGCATGATGTACGGCCGCATTGCGCCGGTAAGCACGATGGGGACGACTGGAGTAGGGGCTAGCGAATGCAGCAGCTCACCTGTTACGGGCAGGCGGTCGGTGCCATGTACGATTACGACACCATCATGCGCCTCGGCCATGGTGTCTGCGGTGCGGGCGATGAGCTCGTGATCCTGGGGGGTCATCTCCAGGCTGTCTTTATTTAGCAGCGGCACGCGTACGACTTCGACACCATTGAGCTGTAAGCCAGCCAAGATCACGTCGAGCACACTTTTGGCGTTGTCGAGCACGCCGTGGAGCTCGTCATAGGTCTTCTCGATCGTGCCGCCGGTCGAGATTAGTGCGATGCGTTTCTTGTTACTCATTGGGGATTACTCACCCTGGGAGCATCGCGCAAACGGCCTCGCCGGACCAGTGCCTGCTCAGGGTTCCCTCGGGTTAGTCGGTTGTTGTGCGGCGGAAGGTGGCCGCTGGCATGGCCCCCTGCTACAACGCCACTGTGCAATATCGCCCCCTCGGAGCTTCTGGCGTCAAAGTCAGTGCGATCGGCCTCGGTTCTTGGTTGACGATTGGAACGGTCGTCGACGACCAGGGTTCTCAAAACCTCGTCGCTCATGCGTTCGAGAACGGCATCAATTTGTTCGATACAGCTGATGTCTATACCAACGGTGAGGGGGAACGCGCTCTTGGCGTTGCTATCAGAGAGTTGCCGCGTCACCGATTGGTGATCGCGACCAAGTGCTTCTTCCCAATGAGCGACGACGTCAATGATCGCGGGTTGTCGCGGAAGCACATCCACGAGTCGATCAAGAAATCGCTGAAGCGTCTTGCTACCGACTACGTCGATCTCTACCAGTGCCATCGATTTGATCCCGATGTGCCGGTGCGTGAGACGGCCTTGGCGATGCATGATCTGATCCAGCAGGGGCACATTCTGTATTGGGGCGTCAGCATGTGGCCTGCCGAGCGCATCGCCGAAGTGGTCGCACTGTGCCAAGCTGAAGGTTGGCATATGCCGATCACAAACCAGCCGCTTTACAATCTGTATCGTCGCGAGATCGAAGTAGCAGTTGTTCCTACATCGCAACGATTAGGGCTGGGGCAGTTGACGTATTCGCCTCTCGCGCAAGGCGTGTTGACTGGCAAGTATAAGCCTGGCGAGGCGCCGCCTCAAAATACGCGTGCAACGGAGGAGTCGGGCAAGAAGTTTGTCGCCAACTTCATGAGTGACGACTACCTCGAGCGTGCTCAAAAGCTGGTCGTATTAGCAGAGAAGCACGGAATTGATGCGACGCGCATGGCGCTCGCGTTTGTGTTGAAGAATCAAGGCGTGTCATCTGTGTTGATTGGCGCACGTCATGCACAGCAACTCGACCATAACTTGTCAGCTTTGGAAGTAGAGTTGTCTGACGCATGTATGGCTGAGCTTGATGCCATCTTCCCCGTTGCTGATCCATCGAGATTGTTTTCGTGAGTTCACCGCCACTGCTACGCCTGCCAGACGAGTCCGCACTTCGGCAGATGTTTCATCGCCGTTACGGCCCACAACGCACGCTTGGTTGGGGGCCGCGATTACGTCAGAGTTACGGCCACTACACGCCTGATGACTATTATGAAGCGCTGGTCGCCGGCCTGGTCGTCCAGGGTATGTCGTGGCTCGATGTTGGTTGTGGGCGTGAGTTGTTCCCCAGCAACTTGGGGTTGGCCGAAGCCCTTTCGAAGCGTTGTGAGAATCTGACTGGCGTTGATCCTGATCCAACCCTCGACGAAAACCCTTGGGTCCACGAGAAGATTCGCGGTGGCATTGATCTATTCGATGGCGAGAGCCGTTTCGATTTGGTCACGATGCGTATGGTTGCTGAGCACATTGCTGACCCTGCCGCGTGTGTTAAGTCGATTGCGCGCGCGCTTCGTCCCGGTGGTTTGGCTGTCGTGTATACCGTCTCGGCCGTTTCGCCGATGCCGCTGTTGACGTGCTTGGCCCCGATGAGCCTTCGTCACGTCGTTAAGTCATGGCTCTGGGGCACGCAGCCTAAGGACACGTTCCCGACGTGCTTCAAGATGAACTCGCGTGCCGTTCTGGAACGTCAGTTTCTCGCGGTCGGTATGAAGGAGGCCGCCTTCATGCGGCTCGATGATTGCCGCACGTTTGCTAGATTCCAGACGATGGCAAAGGTGGAGATGAATTTGATGCGTGCGTGCCGTGCGGTTGGTGTTCCGTATCCGGAGCACTGCTTGCTGGGTATCTATCGCAAGCAGATGCCGCGATAGCCTCGCGTCGGAGTGTGCTGGCGCGGCGTATCTCAATTGCCGCTGCAAGGCCGCGTGGTGCTGGAGTGACGCGATGGCTTAGGCCCTTCTCAGACATTTTCGCTGGCAGCAATCTTGAAGAGTCTGATTCACGTGATGTGTGTTGAGGCGTGTAGCGGCTAGAGTTTTTCCATGCGCTTTGGAGTCAATCTGTTGCTTTGGACTACTCACGTTACCGACGAGCACGAGTCACAACTCGCGTTCGTTAAAGAGTGTGGCTTCGACGGGGTCGAAGTGCCGTTGTTTGATGGTGATGTCGCGCACTATCAGAAAGTTGCTCAGATGTTGGACCGAGTTGGGTTGCAGCGGACCTGTTCCACGGGGCTTGACGCCGAGTTCAATCCAATTGACGCCAGTGCCACTGTGCGTCGTGCGGCGGTGGACCGCCTGAAGTGGGCCATTGACTGTGGCCAAGCGCTTGGTGCAGATGTGCTCTGTGGGCCGCTACACTCCGCCTTTAAGGTGTTTAGTGGTCAGGGGCCAACCGAGGACGAATGTCAGCGTAGCGCGGATGTCTTGCGCGAGGCTGCGGAGCACGCTGAGTCGTCAGGGCTTATGTTGGCGCCAGAGGCGTTGAATCGGTTTGAGTGCTACTTGCTCAATACGGCGACTCAGATGCGCAAGCTGTGTGAACGAGTCGATCATCCGCTTTTGCGTGCGCACTACGATACGCATCACATGCATCTTGAAGAGCATGATGCGAGCGCTGCAGTAAAAGAGTGCGCTGGGGTGCTCGGCCACGTGCATCTGAGCGAGAACAATCGAGGGGTTCCGGGGCGCGGTCAGGTCGATTGGCGTGGCACGTTCGGCGCTCTGAAAGAGATCGGCTACGACGGTTGGTGTGTTATCGAAGCGTTCTCTAGATTGGATCCGGAGTTCGCCGCGGCGATTCACGTCTGGCGAGATTACTTTGTTGATCCGAAGGACGTCTGCATCGACGGCCTGCGCTTTGCCAAGGCCAGTCTCTCGTGAGGTCTGCTTAGTCCTTCTTC
>Ga0315331_10000114_pt1 | contig 46754 bp, 72 predicted proteins | sample M160m34915metaG_FD_203456 | JGI IMG/M metagenome (GOLD analysis project Ga0315331, IMG submission 203456) | Ammonia-oxidizing marine archaeal communities from Monterey Bay, California, United States - M1 60m 34915 | ecosystem: Environmental > Aquatic > Marine > Intertidal zone | place: USA...
AATGGTGCACGAACAACGGTTACCCAACCAGGCGCAAACCATTCTTTACCAGCGGCAAGCTGCGCGAAGCTCAAAAAATTCCTGTTAGTGGAACCAGGGAGCAGGAAACTGCTCCTTCTGGAATCCGTACAGAAGATCTAATAGATTATAAAAAATTTGAAAGAATGATGAATACACAGTTAGAAGTCTCAAGCTCAAGCTCCAAGGCCCAAGCTCCAAGGCTCAAGCGCACAACCTGAGGTTGTATTCTAAACCAGAACCTAGTTCAGGTTCTGGAGGCACAAGCCACAAGCCGTCAGTCCCAAGCAGTCAGGTTCAAGCTTCAAGCCACAAGCAACAAGCTCCTTGATCCTCGAACCACGGTACATGGATACTGAAGAAGTTTTAGGGGGTAAAGGACCGAGGGCCTTTACCATGATAAAAGTATTGTTAGGATGACGTGTATGGAACGCAATTTGGTGTGGTGAAAAACGAATCTTTCTACTCTTCGTTACCTTCAGCTCTATAGTGCAAAAGTGCCCAGAAGTATTATAGACCAATAAATCAGGAGTCCCAAGTAAGCTAGTGTTTTCAATCCTGATAAAGGAAAGTTCCTTAAAATTTCTTTTGATTTGTTGATAAAATTTAGCTTCTGGACCCATGAAGTTTTCGGGGTAATGTCGTCACTCATTATGCGCCCGGCGTACGCAATTTATCCGGTAAAATTATATTAGACGCCTCTGCTGTTTTCATAACAAGACGGTGCGAATGATGGTTTTTATGTAACCCAAATATAGTTTGACTGTTCTCTTGTACTTCCATTTTTTTAATTTCGTGTAGGTGACCATTCACTTCAACATATAGTACAGCATCACTAACAGCATTGCCTTGCCTCGTGCCTGCCTTATTACTAGCGGTAAAAGTAGAAAGGAATTCTTGTAAATCTCTTACTCTCATTTAGATTTATCCGCAAGAGTTTTTTCTAATTCTGCTTTATAAACCTTATTATTAAACTCGAGTTCATCTATTCTTTTCTGCTGCCTTACAAGCTTAGCACTCATATCATCTACAATTTTATAAGCGCCCTTAAGTAGATTATCTGTTTTAATCCACTCAGATTCACGTTGTTTATACTCCCAGATCTGTTTCTGGTGCTTTTCAATCAAGAGGGTTAGATCAAGTTCTCCTCTGTCTTCTTTCATATCATTCATATTGACAATATAGGATACTTACCTTAAATTGTCAATACTGGGATATCAAGAGAAATCACAAAGTAGCCTTGCTCTGTCCCTATAAAATTATGGGATTACCTAAACGATTAACAGAAATGCAAAAGAGATTCGCTGAGTATTTAGTATTTGGTGGATCTGATGGACCTATGTCTAAGACAGAGTCAGCTATAGCTGCAGGTTATAGTCCCAAAAGAGCACCCGTAGAAGGATCAGAATTAACCAATCCTAGACACTCACCATTAGTGGTTCAATATATCGGAAAACTACATGAAGAAAGATTACAGAAGCATGAAGTTACTTATGCTAAACACGTGGCAGAATTAGACAGAATTAAGACAGCAGCTTTAAAAAAAGGATCTTTCTCATCCGCTGTAAACGCTGAAGTATCTCGTGGCAAGGCAGCAGGATTATACATAGACAGAAAAATAATAAAGACAGGTAAATTAGAGGACCTAACAGAAGAACAATTAGAAGCAAAAATGAAACAAATCTTAGACGACTACGCGCCTCTTTTAAATGCAACGACTGTTGAGGGTGAAGCGATTGAAGCACCTAAATCTTCTGAATCTTCCGAACCCAGTGACGAGGTATCATCGTCCGATCACCAAAGCTAAACGTACCATCATCTTCCCTGTCAAAAGAAGCAAACAATTTAATTGCTTTGTTATCTTTAGAATATAACCAACCTTCATTAATTGGATAGGCTAACTTCATTTTAGTAAATTCTTTCTCATTGGCCCAGCCCGAGTCACTCATAGCGTCGACCCACTCCACTCTGACTTTTGGAAAAGGTATATCAGGAGTTGTTAGAGTTGTGATTCTTTTTCTTCTTTTCCTAGGCATTACCCTGTATAGACTATCCCTTAAAAAATGTATAGGGATCTTAAAAGAATTAGAATTAGATAGAAATTGAATTGCTTCGCGCATAGGCAATCCTATGCTGTTTTATGCGGTATTTTTAACTTTTTGTTGGTATTGCTTACTTTTAGGTAGACATTATTTAGTGTCTCTTTTTTCAAAAAGTGTCTACCCTAGTGTCTACCCTAAAGTCAATAAAATCAATGCTTCTAGACGAAAAGGACAAAAAGACACTTTTTTTTCAATGTTTTTATTTTTATTTTTTTTTTTTTTTTAAATCCCTATACACTGGATAACTGAAGACATACTTTAGCCACATTTCAGCCACATTATAGCCTGTATTCAAAGTTTTGAGTGGTCGGATTTATACTGATCAGCTTAGCCTTGTTCCGTATATGGAAATGCGTGGCCATAGGGGTCAATGGCGATAGAGTCACTAACCTTTTAATATCTTCTTTCCCTTTAACAAATTCTGTAGTCTTCTGTAAGATCTCTTTACCAGCTCCACGCTTTCTGGACCAAACAGTATAAGCTACAGCTGTGTCAGCGTCTTGTTTAAAGTGCGCATTCTGAGACATGATATCTAATTCCTTAACGGTCTTAGGGATGTCATTGGTAAATGCCACACATATGATTCCTTCTATTTCTTTGTTAAATTGTAAGCCATATATCTTTCTATCGTAGCTCTTCCTAAACTCGAGCGACAGCTCCGGTCTTACTGGATCTTCTGTAATGTCTATAGAATCTAACTCAATTAAGTTAGTTCCTTTAACCCATTTAAAAAAGTTTTCTAAACTTCCTACCTTATTCGCAATTTTCTTTGCTAACATCGGACTCACCTTTCATAAACCATAAGTAACTCCACTCTGTACTACCTGGTGTACATTTTTTCCCTACTTTCACACTATAAGTACATGAGTTTAATAAAACTAAACAAGAAGCAATTAACATAACTGCTAATACGCTTTTAAATGTAACATTAGCTCCTTTTAGAATAATTTTGCTTATTTTCTTTTTTTTCATTGACTATATAACCCCCTTCCATCTTAGTTCTTCGGGTGTAAGAGCATCTAAAGCTATTTTTCCTTTGCCTTCACAATCTTCACATCTTGCGTGAACTTCTTCTTCTGCTTCTGCATAAGGCACCCTGTAAAAGCCATTACCTATACAGGTAGGGCATTTTATTTTATTATTGTTCATTAAATTTCCTTTCGTTTGCTTGTCTTAATGATTCTTTATAAGATTCTGCTAATTCTTTTTTCTCTTGTTCTGCTCTTTCTAAAAAATCTTGTTCCTTTATTTCTACTTTTGCGTTTTCTTTCTCATCTCTTTTCATTTCATAGAATCTATCTATTCTTTTTAAGGCTTCGTGTTTACAGTGTCGTAGTTCATCGCCTTTTAACTTCCACTCTTGATAGTATAAATCCGGTGTAACCATCATAATAACACATTGTTCTATATTGCTTTTATGTTGATCATCATGGGCTAGTGCATACATTGCACATTGTAATTTGTAATCAGTGACCCATTCGTCTCTCTTTGGACGATTGCTTTGTTTAAAGTCTACAACAGTTTCAATACCATCGTGCTTACAAACAAGGTCGCAGCTACCAGCAAAAAGACCACTATATTTGAGCATGACTTCCGAGCCAAAGTATTCTTCCACTGGCGTAAGGCCCACGTCAATAATTTTCGCGGCCATGGCTTTCGCCTGTTGTCCGAGTTGCGTAAGATCATCGTAGCCAGTTCCGAGAATATGATGCTCCATGAACTTGTGGACAAGTGTCCCCCTACTACTAGATACATTTTTGATTCGTTCTGCTTCTGCTTCGCCAACTTTAGCCTTCCATTTCTTTAAAAATTCTTGATCTTTGGTGGCCCCTAATATCGTAGTTACTGAAGGAAGTCTAGCTCCCTCTATTTCATAAACCCTGGTCCCTGATCCGTGGTCCGTGAGCTGTTTTCCTTCGACGTAGGTGTATTTACTATTTTTCTTCATTTTTTACTTCTATTCTTATAGGGGCATAATCATTTTCACAATATCCTACTTGAGGATTAACATCTAAATCATGTGATAACTGCAATAAAGTATCATACACACGACCCAAAGAAATATTCTTATTATAACTAGCACCCAAATCATATAGATTCTTATTATAACTAGCACTTTCACAAATAATTAATCTAGATAATTTTTTTACAGTCAAGTCTTTCAAACTATTATAAATTTTAAATCTTTTAAATCTTCTATACAGAGGAAGAATCTGTGTTTCTTGAAGGTCAGAATCATAATTTTTTATCCAAGTATATGCTTCTAATTTTTTATACATAGCTAAAGCTAAGACCCAATTACCTTCTCTCATGAGTCCACTTTCAACCTCTAGTATTCCTTGGCGCGAATAGCAAAAATCGTGGTGATGATCTACGTTGTACAACGTTGCCTTTTCTGGCACCAAATCGTATGCATGGTGGTGTGCTTTGATAAAATAAGTATCTACCTTTTTTTTAAATAACTTGGTGCATAGAGATATAATTTCTATCTCTTGTCTTGGAGATTCTATCCAATCTAAATCAATTGTTAATACTTCTTTACTCATTTCTTACTCGCCCACCATTTATCTAAAATAAAGTACCATACCGAATTAAGTAATGGTTCAACAATGGCATCCGTCATGGCCTCGTAGATTGTGACGTCTGCTACAACGAGAATGACTCCCGCAGCTATACAGAAATGTCCAATCGTATAGACAAACGTTCGAAGAAGCGTAGGTCTATTATTAAGATATAACTGGTAAATCGTCTTTTTCATTTCTAGCATAAATCCACATATAGTTTTCTTTATAAAATTTATAAAATTTTTTATCCTTAAAGTATTCAACGATAGCTTCGGAAGGGACCTGATCGGATATAATACACTCGGCAATTGATTCGTATTCTGATTTTTTTATTTTTTTCATTTAAAAGTAATTAAAGTTGATTGTACACCTTAAGTCTTTATCCGTACAGTTAGTACTATGGTGAGGAATTTGAGAATTAAAATGGACTAAAGTATTAGCTTTACTTGGTATCTTTGTTTCATCAGAGAAGCTAGTATACCCATCATTGTCATTAACATAAAACAAGGCGCTTTTACATTCAAAATTAAAATCAGTGTGTTGGCTATGTTTAACAAGTTTTTCTGTTTTAGAATAAAAATTAATTTTTATTCTAATCAAAGCTTTAATATCAAATTTGTTCAATATGGGTCTGATAAGTTCAATAGCAGATTGGTCACCCACCCATCCTCGTTCAGCAGTAAATATATTATGGACAAAGTAAAAGTCCTTATCGCCATCGTAACCAACGCTGGAATTATAATAAATAGGAAACTTACCATCACTTAATAGTAAGTCGCAGAGGTTCTTATGTTCTTCCTGGTTTAAAAAATTCTTATCAACAATTGGCTCAGGTAGCATGTTTAAAGGTTTGGGTTCAAATTTCATTCTTCTTTAGCTCCTTTTTCCATAAGTTCAACTAGACTCGGTCTAGTAAAATAATCGTCTTTCTTCTTCTTCACCTTAGGGCTTTTAAAAATATCATCGTAATTCTTTTTGTAAAGTTCAGTTGCAGGACGTGATCGTCCATCCCACTTCTTACCTCTCTCTTTTTTTGTGGCCATAGCCAGTGCCCTTCTCTCTGTTTTTCCATCGTTTATTCCAACCATAGACATTCATCTTACTCCCCCAGTTTTCAAAGAACTTATAATAAATATCTTTAGTTCTCTTCCAAACGTGTTTTATATCATCTATCGTATCAGGTATTGTTTTCATTTCTTTGGATCAGGTACTTCTTTAAAAGGAACATTAGAGGCTAGGTTTCCAGAAACAGAAACTCTTTCAACGTCTGATTTAAAAGGGAGAACAAAGTGTTTAAGCCATGCAGGAAAAATAAATATTTGTTTTTCTTCAGGAAAGTGAGATTGATAAGTAATGGCTTGACGATTTCCTTCACCATACAGAAAACAAATACCTCCCGGTCCTGCACTTTTTCCTTTAAATTCTGAGTTTTCTTTTTTAATTTCTGGTGGAACCTTTAAATATATTACAAAAGATAATTCATCTGAATGATCATGAGGAGGATTAAACTCTCCTGGTCCTTGAAAATTAACCCACATACTCTTAATTAAATATTTATTTACAGAAGGTTTATTGGAGTTTCTCCATTTGTCCCATATACCATCATAGAGTCTAACAATCTCTCCCATGTATGGAGTTAAAACTTCTAGATTTCTAAATTTAAATTCTTTTTGAATAACTCCAGCTAATCTGTGTTGGTAGTTTAATTCTTCCACTTTAGAAGCTTCTGCTTCTTTTACTAATAAGTCATAAAAAGCGTCGGTAATGGTCATCTTAGCCACACAAGGTCCCCACGTTAATACTTGATATGTTATTTGTTGATTTTTTTTATCCATGTCTCTCTAGTTTTTTTATTAGTTTATACTCTTCCATATTAATAATCTTATTTTCTTTTCCAGCTCTTTTATAGTGTTGAATAATCTTTTGTATTTGTGCGAGTTTTGTATGTGACCAAGGTCTAATTAAACACGACACGTAATAAGCATCTCTAAATGTACAACGCCATTTCCATTGCATTAAATATCTTGTGCCATCTTTTCGAAAACCTTTTCTAGGTTTTTTAGTTAATGTCCCACAACCCACAGTTTCATGTAACCAAATGAGTACAGATTGATCCGTCATAGAGATCTCCATACTAATACGCATAGAGTTAGACATTCTATAACCATTTCCTTTATGCTTTTTCTTTCTCTCGGGCTTTCTAGTGTAATAAACACTACCTTCACCATCAAATAATCCCGCTATATAAGCTCTGTCTGCATCAGTGACCATAAATATTAAATATTAATCTAACGATTGTACTCGTTGGATTAAAATCTCCTTTAGGTCTGCTAGTGCAAGAACTTATCAATAGTAGAGTTGTCACTATCATTAGTATCTTGATTATCTTTCGGTTCATGTACATAAAATTCCCCTTCAGAGTCGCAATCCCAACATTGATGTATTGCTTTCTCTGTTGGTTTAGTTTGATTCGTTACTCTCAAATAGCCGTTCCCACGACACGTGGGACATATAGCTATATGAACGTTAGTCTTTTTTAATTTTACCATTCAACTTCTTAGATTTTTCGTTAACTAGTGATTCAATGGTTTTGCTTATAGACAATTTTGCATCCGGTAATAATACCTTCGACAACGCAATCAAAGTCTTGTATGTTCCATGTGTTAAAGAAACATTTCTATATTTACTTGTGTCAGTCATTTGTACCTTTCATTTATTTATTATGACTATATAGGATTTTTTAAAAGGATTGTCAAGATGAAAATAATATTAATTTTAACTATGTGTAGCCTTACAACCTATGAGTGTATGAACCCATTTGAATGGCCTGTTAAATTTGAGAGTGCATATGATTGTAGTATGGTAGGTTTTAAAGCCTCGGCTGATAAATTAATGGAGATTGGTAAAGAAGAGGTCGATTTACATAAGATATCCATTACTTTTGAGTGTAGAGAGGTTAATTTTACTTGACATTGTGGCAAGATCGTGTTAGGACGACACATTCTCACCACAATAACCTATCCTTATTTTTTCCCTCTTTAGGATAGGTCTTTTATTTACTTGATGGCAATCTTTCTTGGTTCTTTTCCTTTTGGAACAATTCTTTTTAAAGATACTTTGAGCAGTCCATCTTTAAACTCAGCACCTTTAATTTCTACTTCATCAGCCAAAGAAAATACTTTAGAGAAATATCTTTTTGAAATTCCTTGGTGAATAGCACCTGCCAACTTGTCAGTAAAAGTAGTTTTTTTATTTTCATCTTCAGTTTTTTTGGAAGTGATACGTAATAAGTTATCCGCATACTCTACTGATATTTCATTTTTTGAATATCCAGCTAAAGCAACTTCTATATTATAAGTTGTATCTCCAGTTTTAACGAGATCGTGATAAGGAAAGTTATGAGGCAAACCGCTATCTTGGTCAAAACCCTCTCTCATAAGTCTATCAAAATTTTCGAAAATATCATCAAAACCTATTGAAACAGGTCTGAATCTATTAAAGATGGATGGTAATTTATTGAATGTCATTTAAAACCTCCTTGTTTAGACAGTTAATAAAATAGGCCCTTAAAGGCACCTATTCCTTTATATAAGAGCGATTGTAGTAAATTCAAGGGGGAGACACCTAATCACAGATAAAACCCTGCCAGGAGCCGGATTTGTCGTTCATGACCCATATATTATCTGCATCATTATACGTAGCAAACTTCTCTCTGTATTGGTCCCCAATCTGTGAGCATTCTTCCACGGTCATACTTTTATACAAGGTATGCTTCTTTTGTATCAAGGTCCCGTCAAATAATAGGATCAATACAATTAATGTTTTGCACATTTTTAGTCTTCTTTTTCAGCCGTTCGAGTGCCGTGTGATATGACTTTGTTTATCCCAAACGTTTGTAGATTTAAAGTCGCATATGGAGCCCATGCTTTTTTTAAAAGATTAAGTTCTAATATTAAATTAGACCACTGCTTTGGGCTTATGTTTTTGCTTGTTATAGTTACTTTTTTCTCTTTCATGTTTTTTCTTCTCCTCTAAGTTTTTACGAAATAATGCTAACCACTGGTTATAAACATTAGGCGTGTATATTTTTTTGTTCTTTCCCATTTACTATCACTTTTGTCTGAGGATTTCCTTTCTTATTTTCGTAGGTGACCCAAAACGTTTTTTTCTTATCGAGCTGTTTTAACATCTTCTTGAAACTCATGGCATAAATCGTTTCTGATTTACTATCTTCATCTGTTATTATGTACGTATATCTCATATCACCTTTCTTTTATCCTATATAATGCCTTATTATTCCAAATGCAAGTATTAAAAATAAAAAAACATCTATCCACAATAATGTTATAATTAGTGTCCAGAACATCTATAATCTACTACATGTAGTCCTTTATACAATCGATAGTTGCGTTGACTAAAAGGTCTTTCTTTAATGGGTAAGGGTTTTATATTGTGGTGCCACCAAGAAGAACAACTTTGTTTGCTGGGAAGTTCAAAAGAAAGCATTTCAACCTTCCCCGTAAACGTTAACGTAAACAGGGTAATTATAACAATCTTTTCCATTAGCGCCTTCTCAACTTGTTCATACTAATAATCTTAGATTGCCCGATACTGTGATTCTATATCCATTACTTGTATAGAATGGAAACACTTGATGTAGTTGTTTTGATGGAAACATTATCATTTTTCCTTCGTAACTTTTATCTACATCTAAAACATCACAACGAATATCTCCACTATAATCTGCGTTGATAAATCCAAATTTTGATGTGTAAATTTGCTCACCTTCTTTTTTTACATCTGCGAAGTATTGTTCTTCTTTTTGTAAATCATAAGGCACTTGTACAAATATAACAAAGGAATATATTCCTGAATGATCGTGGGGTGGATTAAACTCATGTTTCTTTTGGTGGTTTACCCATAGACTCTCTATGTAAAAAGGTCTTGATTTGTTTAAAATTGTTAAAGTTTCTGTATGTAGTTGTATTTGTGGATGGCTTAAGCAATGTCCAAGTAGAAAATTCTCAAAGTTTTTGTCCCATTCTAATTTGTATTCTTCTTTGATGTGTCCAATGAGATCGTGGTTTGCTTTTTTTGCATTTTGTTTAGCTTTTACACATTCTTTTTTTAGCCAATTAAATGTATTTTTTGGTAGCTCCATGCCCGCAGCTCTTCGCCATTCTATCTTTTTTTGATCTGCTTCCCAGTTTGTCACCGGCCTTGGCCTCGTGTGGGTTTATGACTTCTTTTTTCTGACTTGTTCATACGTTTTTTGTGTCTTCCTATCTTAGGCTTGGTACGTTTTACGTAAGAATTAACTCCGAAAAGGGCTCGTTTAACCATTACATCCAGTCTTTTAAATACATGTCGTAATTTTTTTGACTATTATTCGATGTAGGTATGTAACTAATTTTTCCATTTATGTGTTGATGTAAATCCGCACCACAATTTACACATCTATAACTATCCCTAGTAATTCCCACTAGCATAGTGCTCTCTTCGCATGTTGGGCATTCACCGTTTACGATATCAGCCGAGATTCTTCGAAATCTTTTTTCTGTCATATTTCTTTTTATTCTTTATTATCTTTGAAGTAAAGTGTCTTAATTGCTGTGCAATAGGATTGCGTTTCTTATTGCGCTTTTGCATTACTCCAATATTATCTTCTTGATAGACTTCGTTCCATCAATATTATCTTCTAATTCTGCTTTAGTTTTAATGCATTTGTATTCTATGTTATCATTAATCTGACGAGAAGCTTCACGCTTCCCTTTTAAACACACACTCATTGAAGGCTGAATTCTGTGCTCCTTGATTTCGTGGTCTACAAACATTAAAAGTGCTACTACAATTTCCATAAAAATTTTACTTTTTCCAGCCCATAAGGGTTAATAATAATTGCTCTATCTTATCCACAAGTTTAGAAAGAAATTTTTTCATAAGTGATTATACAAACTGCCCTTAATTTATCAAGATTAAAATATGAGATCCATTGTCAAGTAAAGTACAATAAAGGCATACATCGCTACAATCTGGGTAGCGAAAGGATCGTTGGGCAACATTATCTTACTACTGTTCCTTTGTTAGGACCATGTTTAATTCTATATTTATGTGTACCCGTACCATTAATTTCTACTTCTTTTTTCATATGCTTGATACAATGCATCTGTTTAGATTGTTTCTCTTTATCAGACATATATTGTAACACTTTTCTAGTGAGTCTTTCCATTAGCTCTTACCTTGTCTTTTAATTTCTCTACATCACTTAATAGTTTTTCAGTTTGTTTTTGTACAAATTCTATATTAACTTTGTTGTGCATCATGTCTTCAATTCTTACTTCTATTTTTTCTACGGATTTATAAAGATCCTCCACCAACATGAAAAGCTCCTGTATCTGAGGTGAAACCATTTTACCTTTTGGTACACCTATAATAAATTCATTCGCAGCCTCTAAATCTTTTGATGTTAATTTAGTCTGCGTTTCTAAGCTCGTGAGTCTACCCGTGATCTCTGTGTAGGCGAACACACCCATTGCAACCATCACGATTAGTGATGCTACCGTTTTCATAGGCATTTGCACGGCTGCTGATTCTGATATTTTTAATGGCTTATTTGACATTTTTTAATCTCGGGTCTTTCATTATTACCACATCTGGGTTCTCTTTTAAATACTGCTTTTTAAGTACAGTCCAGTAGCTCACTTTAGGGTCAAAATCCCTGTCTCCATCGAATTGAGAGGCAGACATAACCCCTACTTTCATACACATATTGATTAATTCAGCAAATTCTGGTGGTGGAGGGTTGATTCTAGGTACCCTTTTGCACTCTTTGATAACCTCTAACTGAGTCTTGATCTTCATTTGTTTTTCTTGTTCAGCAATAAACTCATCTGTGCATGCTGTTCCTAAATACTTTCTCCACGTAAGTCTTACACTTCTATCATCTTCAGTGCTCTGATAATTATTACTAGGACCATAATGATTGTAGTCATATTGATCATCTCTTTGCTCAACAGAAACATCAAAGCTCCCCTGTGCGCAGGTGTTTGTGCCGTTGTTTAAATATTCGTTTCGTGCTTGTGCTGTTGTAGAGAATAGGAAGAATAAAACACTAACGGTTAAGATCCTTAATATCATATGCATGCTCCCTTACTTGGTCTGCTAGTTGTCTATATAAATTTTCTGCCATTTCCCATGTAGCTTCGGCAGCGGATAGTCTTGTTTGTATCCCTGTTACTTTTTCTTTAAGATCTTTAATATCTCTGTGAATTTCTGTAAGTGTTGATTTATTTGCTTCAATCGTATCTGTTAAATTTAAAACGTAACGAATTGATGTAAAAGTTCCCGCTAAGATAGCTGCTATAACAGGAACTATTACAATATTTTTTTTAAACCAGTCTAGTTTACTTTGTTTTTTCTTCATTATTTATCTAATCCATCAGTGTACCAGTCAATAAATCTGTTCCACTGTTTTTTAATCCATTTAATCATTTTTTTTCTCCTCAATTTTATAGAAGAACCTATCGGTATCTTCTGTTTTCCATTTACCCGTATCTTCTACATTCCATTCATTAGTCTGGACTTTCCAGTCTGGTACCTCATCCTTAACTGTAAAGGAAGGTAGACTCCAGATGATACGATTGTTTGGCTGAGCCGCATAATTGCCGTCTTCTAACGCCATTATGTGCGCGCACTTATGTTCGTGCGGAATTTCCGAATGTTCGGTATCTAGTATATTACTTTCAGGATGAGCAAAGTCAACCGTAAAAAGGTATTTACCTTTATGTAATTTCTTATCTTTTCCGAAATATTTGCCTGATTGTCCTGCTAGAAGATCGAAAGTAGTAACAGCAGGATAATAACTGAAACAATTCCAAAGCTCCAACTCGTCAAGTCTAGGTCTAGGAACTTTGTCGACTTCAAAGTCTCTTTGAATGAAGGCAGATATCGGGAGACGATAGAAGATAGCACCGTTCTCCATAATCGCATGGAATAGGATAGCCCGTCCTGTAAGAGACGCCATCCCAAAGATAATACAGTCTTCAACTTCGCCGTGATGTTGTTTAAGGTCATATAAATATTCTCTCCTTATCTGTGCGTATTGTACAGGAATATTTGCATTTAAGTAAGACATATTTTAACCTCATTTTATACTACCCCAGTTGGGACCTGATTCATAATCTACTTTGTTTGGAACTTCAAGTTTTACTGCATCTTCCATGATATTTTTTATTTTTTCTGCATGTTCAGAATTTTGCACAGATATATCAAGTTCGTCATGTACCTGTATGTGTGGAATGATACCCTCTTTATATAATTCTATCATTGCTCTCTTAGTCATGTCTGCCGCAGATCCCTGAATTAATTTATTAAGAGCTTTATACGTATATGCTCTCTTGATCCCTGGTCCGTGTTCCATGAGCGCTGCGTCGTGAGGCAATGCTTTATGGATCCCGAACTGATTCGGTTCCCATAGATGGAAGCGACAAAGGCGACCTAGAAGTGTTCTAATCTTACCGGAATCTTGGGCTCTTCTCATTACATTATCCATAAGCTGTTTAACAAAAGGCACCTTATTATGATATTGTTTGAATAGACCATCCGCTTTATCTTTAGATACACCAAGTTCTGCTTGTAATTTATTTTTTCCCATACCATAGAACAGACCAAGATTTATAGTCTTAGCCTGTGATCTAGGTATCTCTGCCATATCAGCAACGATCGTATGAAAATCCGCATCACCTTCGCGATACGCATCCAATACTTCGTCCACTCCATAGAGATTCTGTAAAGCTGCATAATGTACTACCAACCTAGGTTCTTGCTGTGAATAATCAAAACAACCCCATGTATGGTCTTTCTCAGGTATAAATAAAGCCCTGATCCGTGGTCCAAGGTCTTTGTTTCTAGCTGGTATTTGTTGTAAGTTTGGATTTGAATAACTGAATCTTCCAGTTACTGTTCCTCCATTATCTCCTCGTAGCTGATTAATTTCAGCATGAATTCTACCTTTATGTGAATACTTAATTATGGTATCAATGAATGTGGTATGAGCCTTATTTATTTCACGGGCTTGGGCAATTTTTTTCACCAGTGGGTGGGGGTGATTTTGAAGAAAGTTCTTAGTAAAGGAAGGCGCTTTTGTTTTTTCAGTTCTATCATAATCTAGTTTCAGCTCATCAAAAACTTGTGCGATTGATCTTGCTGCCCATATTTGAGTATCTATGCCTGTTTCTTTTTTTACTGATTGTATTAATTGTGATTCTTGTAAAGCTAGTTCTTTCTTCATTATGTGAGCACCTTCAACGTCAACCTTCACGCCAAGAAAACGCATGGCCACAAGACATGGAAAAAGTTCCGTCTCGAGATCAAAGATAGATTGTATATCTTGGTGTAAAATTTCTTTCTTAAGTTCTTGCCAAAGTTCTAAAGTTAATTCAGCATCTTTTTCGGCATATGCTCCAACATAAATGGCAGGTAGTTTATACATTTCTGCCTTGGGGTCAACCCCCCAATCCTTCGCTGCTTGATATAAAGCGCTTTCATTTTTGGACATACCCGTGTATCTTTTTGAACAGTTGTTTAAGTCATAACGCATTTGATTCTCATCAACTAGGGCCGATGCAATCATCGTGTCTACAATTTTACCGTTAATACTTAAACCTAAAGACTTAATCCAACATACGTCATACATGGCGTTGTGGAATATTTTTAATGAGGGTGTTTTAAGTACATCTTGAAACCATCCTAGGACTTTCTTACGATCCATATTACCACCGCCTTCATGAGCAATAGGATAATAACCAGACCAGCCAGGTACAGCTACTGCAATACCAGTGACATCTCCTTTACCTACGACGTTGCCTGATCCCATTTTCATAAGATCTGGGTCTTTTGTTTCTAAGTCAATTGCGATCTCATCATATTTAGATAGATCCGGAAATTCTTCTGGTGGTAACCATTCTGTTTGTGCTTTAAATAGTGGTATCTGCATTTTCTTCCTTCCATTTTTTATAACCATCGGTCCATGTTTCTTTTTTCTTTACGCTTGTTTGGGATTGTGGATAGTCTCTCTCTATCGCCATTTCACAATAGTGAATAGCTTTTAATAAATCTTCCTTCTTATTTTTTTGCTTGTGTCTACATAAATATTTAATAGCGTTCCCCTCCGCGAACGGTATGTTATTTTTATTTATGAATTCACTGGGCTGAATGACCATCGATTGATAGTGGGATCCACCTATTTGCTTTTTGTATGCTTTACTCATATTATATTAAATACCCTTTCTCGTATCGTTTTGGTTCAATTATGTGCAAGTTTTCTTTTGTTCTAGTTGCACCCACATAGAACAATCTGTTTTCATCGTCTGGATCTCTTTCATAACCTTTCATTGTATTTTGTGTTAAGTCTGTTAATAACACAACATTTTGTGATTCACCACCTTTAGCTCCATGAATTGTTGATAATTCTATTCGTGGTTTTTCATTTAACTTTTCTCCATTGGCTCTCATCTTTCTTAAGTAATCTACATTAGTTTGTCCTGCATCATTAAATGCTTCATACCAAACTGTTTTTACTTTTAATCCATAATCTTTAGTTAATTTATCAATGCCATAAAACGCATCTTTCACCATCCCTTTTATTCTATTCTTATCCCAATGCTTAGGCGTCATGTATTTTGAGATACTTTCTATTTGTTTGTAGGATACAAGTTGTCCTTTACGTGCATTCTCCCAAGCTGTAGCTGCTTCATGAAGATCTTTCTCTGTTCCTCTTCTGTATTTAGAAGAGTAGTAAAGTCCTCTTTGATATAAAGACTCCTCAATTTCCCTTAGTAAATATTTAGTTCTAGCTAGTATGAGCCATTCTCCAGAGGACATATCGATTGTGTCAGCGCTAAAATGTCTATGTAAACTTCCTTGGTTAACTTTTGGTTTCCAACTCTTATCTATTCTGTTTCTTATTCTATTAATAATACCCATCGCTACACCATGAACTTTAGCGGGTATCCGATAGGATTGTGTTAATGGTAAGTACTGTCCTTTTAAAGCTATAAAAGAATCTACATCAGCTCCTGCCCATTTATAAATAGCTTGATCATCATCACCGGCAATAAAAGAATCTTGAGTTTTATTCCAAATAGTTTTTGCCATATCCCATTGCATTAATGATAGATCTTGTGCTTCATCTATGAATACTACATCAAACTTTGGTGACTTATCTGCTTTGGTAAATTCCAAAATCATGTCATTAAAATCTATTAGGTTGTAGTCTTTCTTATATCTTTTTAATTCATTAGCTATAATTCTAAGCGTACTACGTTCTAAGTCTTGTGTGTGTTCATTTAAATCAAATTGTTGTTCCGGTGTAATATTTCTAAGTTGTGCCAGCTGTATAATTCTTAGGTATTCACTATCCGAACTAAAGGTACTTCCTTGATCTTCTTGAAAATCTGCATATGTAACTGGGAAACCTAATTTTTTTCCTAGATCTTTATAATGTCGGGGTTGCATAACTTGTTCTTTCTTAATCCCGAGTCTTCTAAAGGCTAATGAATGAAGAGTCCTAAAGTACGGAAGATCATCTTCACCTAAGTTAAATTTTTTTATTGCTCTGTCTCGTGCTTCGTAGGCAGCCTTCTGTGTAAATGCAAAATAACCTACTTTATCAGGATCGGTTTGTTTTAAATATTCATCAACCTTATTTAATAAAGTTGTAGTCTTTCCTGTACCTGGTGGTCCTAATACAATAGTTCTCATAGTATGTGTGTAATTAAAATAGTTGCTACACAAACAACCGTCATCAGCGCTAAGTCATCAGTCATTAGTATACATCCTTGGGTTTAAGTTCTTTTTGAGTATAGTCATCTGTTTTTTTATCGAATTGTTTAACAACAAATACAGAGATTCTTTCTTTACTTATACGTTTGTCGTCGCACTTACATACATCTTTCAACATTTGTGCAGTTCGTTGATAATTTACATCCCAACGTTTTCTAAGTAAGAATTGATTATAAAATTTATCAAAGATAAAATGATGGTGACCATCTTTTGTTAAGACTCCTCCACGTTTTAAATCCTTAATGTCAGACCCCATGTGTCGATCTAAACAAAACTCTTCTAAATGATTCTGTAATTGATCTGCTGTTGTTACACCTTCCGGTGGTTCAACAGGTTCGTGGTTCTTCATTAATGGGTTTATAATCGTATCCCAATCTCTTGATTTAACTGTAGGTGGTTTAAAATCTAGTTGTTCCATACACGCTTCCTGAAACAAACTTTGTTGTTTTAAATATTTAACGTTCTCTAAATGTAATCTTTCACCATCTACGTTCAAGTAATAATATGGTTTTTCTAATTTTATTTTTTGTAAATCTGTTAATGCAGGAAATACTATTTCTTCTCCTATACCAAACTTTCTTCCTCTACATAATTTTTTATCACATAAGTTACACATTGGAGCATCATTACATTTGTATCCCCAATCTTTTTTACCATGTTGGGTTTTAATTATTTCTACTTCTGACTCACTCAATGGTATAGTAGATGCTGTTGCATTAAACAAAGTCATCTTACTTTTCCATTCTGCTGGCCATTTCTTTTTTGCATAAACTCCAAAATGAAATAAAGAATTATTTCTTCCACCTTCTGGAATCTTGTTTAATGCCATCAACTCTATACAAGGTGGTGCATCATCATACTCGGACTTTGGTCTTTCTATTTTAATCTTTGTAATGTCTTTTTGTTTTGTGTAATCATATAGTTCGTAAAATTCCTCAAGAGTCGCTGCTTCTCCATCACCTTTAAATGCATATCTTGTAGTCTTGTTGCCATTAAAGTAAGGTAGATTTAAAAAGTTACCTGTGTCATCTTGAGATTTTAATTGAATTTGTTTTGGAAAAACTTCTGAGTCGCCGTAGCCTAGTAGTGTTTTGATTTCTGTTAGCTTGTCTCTCATTCTTTCTGCAGCTACCGGTTGTTCTGAGAAAAGAAAGACATGTGCTCCTCCACTCTTGGATCTACACACAATAAGTGGAAGCTTTAAAGCTATTATTTTATCTATTAATTTTTTATGATCAAATCCTGCATAGGAATCTATGTCTACACATCCCCATATGCATTCATTGCTTTCGTTAATTGGAATGATACCTAGACTTTGTTTACCTTCTAGGTGCATCTTCCAAAGATTAGAAGTGACTGGTTTTCTTACAACAAAGGACTGACCTTTTAATTTGACACCATTCTCAACAGGAGTGCTAACTTTAGTACACCCATGGGCACGCTCTAATCCTTTAAATATTTTTTCAAACATAATTTTTAAACGGGCGCATCAACTCTCGCTTCCGCGCCCGCCTCCTAGGATTTCGCTTAGTATGGTGAATCTGTTTTTGATTCGTCCGAAGTATGTTTAATCTTTACGTCACCTTTGCCTAATCTTTCAGCAAAGTTTTTAGCAATTTCATAAACACCTTTGTCAGACACTGGTCCTACTTTAGACACTTCCCATCCAAACCATGTTCCTTTGTCATTAGACATCTGAACAGTTTTTAGATTGTAAATGTGGCTGTATGTAGGCGGTGTAAATAAGCCGTTCTTACCTTGTAGCTTAATACCCATCATGATTGAATTCCACTTACGACTAATTTTTAATTGAGTCGCTTTCATAGAAATCATAGCAGTTGTTGGACTCTTGCCCAATACCACTACATAATGGTTAGCCGTGTTCTCTAGGTAATTACCATTTGGTAAACGGTCTTTAAAGGACTTATCCCTAGTAGTTGTACTCACTATATCGCTATCTGCGTTGTGAATTGCTACTGGTGCTCCTTTACCCTCACCTCTGTCTTGCCATTCTACGTATTTTCTTTCATAGAATACTGGCAAAACCTCTATCCCTTTAGTTCCGTTATAAACTTCGTTTGTAACGGTGTTTAGAATCATGCCTGGTTCAGCACCTTCGACATATTTTCCATCCCTTTTATTTACTTCAGGAGATAGCTGTCCTAATACTTTCAGAAAAGGTAACGCAAGATCATCTTGTGTCATATTCTGAGAGCCTTTGTCTGCATCAGCTTCAAACATATTGACTGCTAATGCATTTTCTTTCTTCGTTGTTACTTCTTGGTTCATGTTTATTGTTTCCTTTTTATTGTTGTCTTATTTCCAACGAATACGTTGAAAAGTTCCGTTGGCATTTCTTTTCCTGCCTCGATACGTTCACGGACTAACGCTTTAAGCGTCATAGGTTCAACCTTCAACTTTTGTGTCGGTTGAAACCCACTCCGCTTTGCAAGTTCGGCATAATCAGCCGCCTTGTTATCTTCGTTGCGACCAAAAGATACGGATATCTCATTTTTGATTATATCTCCTAGTCCATTTTGACGAAGCCAATTAAACGCGTTCTCCTTATTTTTAATAGTGATAGTAGCGCTATAATTCGGTTTAACATCTACTGAAGAACCATCCATTAATTTTAAATGAGATAAACCCATCTCACTCATCATAGTTGGAATAACTTCTCCCGATATATGTTCTGTTTTCTTTTTTAGTTCCTTCAAAGTTGCCTCTTGTTTTTCTATAGTTTTTTGAAGCTGTTCCAATGTCTCAACTTGATCAGCTAATGATTGGATATTTTCAGTTTTCTTTATTACTTGTTGTTGATCTTTTTCAAAGTCAATGTTACTCATTTATCTTTCCTCTTTCATATAAGTTGATTTCAATAGGATAATATTTTCTTTCTTGTTTATCCCATTTCAATAGTTTGTATTTACCGTTTGTAATATCAGAAACAATAGAACATGCTACTCCAATAATAGCAGGATCACCTGTTAATAATAAATAGTCTTCAACTGTGAAGTCCTTTAAAGCACTTCTTAATTTATATATTAAAGGACCAGGAGAAAATATTATTTGAGATAACTCTGGTAATAGGAATTTAAATTTCCCATAACTAGCAGCTCCCATAATATTTATTTTGGGTCTCCCCTCACTGGTTCCTGCGATTTCTTGTATAACATGAACAGTTGGTTTAAAACCGACTGATTTTGTTTCATTTATTACTTTCATACTTGACAATATAGTGATCAATCCCTATATTGTCAACTAGAAAGAAAAGAAATTATAATTATGAATTATAAATTTAAGACGAAACCATACAACCATCAGTTGACTGCTTTAGAACGGTCATGGAATAAGGAAAGTTATGCGTATTTTCTAGAAATGGGTACTGGTAAAACAAAAGTATTGATAGATAACCTAGCTATGCTTTATGATAAAGGCAAAGTAGATGGTGCTCTTATTATAGCTCCAAAAGGAGTTATAGGAACTTGGTATAATAATGAAATACCTGCGCATCTACCTGACCATATTGAGAATAAGACCGTTTTGTGGCAAGCTAACATAACTAAGAGTCAGTCTAGAAAACTAGGTACTCTGTTTAAAACAGGCGAAGAACTTCATATTTTAATTATGAATGTAGAAGCTTTTAGCACAGCTAAAGGTGTTGATTTTGCTCAAAAGTTTTTAGGTTCCCATAATACTCTTATGGCGATTGATGAATCTACTACAATTAAAACCCCTACCGCTAAAAGAACAAAGAATATTATTAAGTTAGCAGCCAATTCTAAATATCGAAGGATTATGACAGGTTCTCCGGTAACAAAGAATCCATTAGACTTATTTAGTCAGTGTGAGTTCCTTGATCCGTGGTTATTGAACTTCTCATCTTATTACGCTTTTCGAAATAGATATGCTGAAATGAAAACACTCCATATGCATGGAAGACAGATCCAAGTAGTAAACGGGTTTAAAAATTTAGGAGAGTTATCCGATAAACTTAAAGGGTTTTCTTATAGAGTGTTAAAAGAGGATTGCTTAGATCTACCCGATAAAATATTTATTAAACGTCAAATTACCTTAACACCTGATCAACGTAAATTATATGAACAGATGAAGAAAGAAGCTATGGCTATTCTTAATGGTAAAAGGGTTACTACGGTTAATGCTTTAACCCAGTTAATGAGATTACATCAAATAACTTGTGGTCATTTTACTGCGGATGATGGCTCTTTTCAAAGAATCCCTAATAACAGAGTATCTGAATTAATGAGTATTCTTGAAGAAACTGAAGGTAAAGCAATTATTTGGGCTCATTATCAATTAGATATTAAAGACATTCTTGCTCAAGTTAAGAAAGAATATGGAACAGACTCTATTGTTGACTATTACGGACTAACTCCTCAAGACGAGAGACAGCCTAATATTAAGAAATTTCAAGACGACCCTAAGTGCAGGTTTATGGTTGGAACGCCTTCTACGGGCGGCTATGGGATTACTTTGACGGCTGCAAACACCGTAATTTACTTTTCTAACGGATATGACCTAGAGAAGCGATTACAGTCCGAGGACCGTGCTCACCGAATTGGCCAGAAAAAATCAGTGACTTATGTAGATATAAATGCTGAGGACACTGTTGATGAAAAGATTGTAAAAGCTCTACGTAAAAAAATAAACATAGCATCAGAAGTTTTAGGAGAGGAATTAAGATCTTGGATTTAGTTGAAATAGAAGACTTTTTACCAAAAAAAACTTGTAATTATTGTATTAAGTTTTTTGAAGCTAATAAAAAACATTGGAAATCTTTTCAAAAGAGACACCTTATAAAGATACCAGTAAAAGATTCATTAAAACCTATTGATAGTAGGAATCTTACTAGATTGTATATAAAATATATGAAACTGTATCCAAATCATAAACTAAAAAATTTAGAAATACTAAAATGGCCAAGGGGTGAATATCATGACTGGCATGATGACACAATTTATTATGATAAAACTACTATTACTTATCTTAATGAAGGCTACGAAGGTGGTAAAACTACAGTAGAAGAGTACACAGTAGAACCAAAGACAGGAAAAATAATATTATTTGGTGCCGATAAAAAACATAAAGTTTCAATGGTAACTAAAGGCCCCAGATACGTACTACTAGCCTGGTATAATAAAAATGAATCACGTAAAACGTAGGATATACACGCGAGGCGCGCTGTGATTTTTATTTTACCAAGGTCGGTATTTAACTTTACCGTCTTCTCTTGTAGCTCGTAAAGATTGTTGTCTATTTTGGTTTCTTGAGTATGAACAGTGGACCCAACCTGAATTAGGCTCACCTTTTTTGTGGAATTCTAGGATCAATTGATCATATTCTAGTTCTGATTTGATCCATGTCGCCAGAACCTCGTTATCTACACCCCAGATCTCAAAGTCTGCTGCAGCTGCTTCGTTGTCTGCGCAATGTTGGCTGTTGATACTGCTACCAATTTCTAGGCACAGCTGAGCACAACGGAATCCGCTAGATATCATTAAAGGTTTATCAAAATTTGCACGAACGGGTTGCAAAACATTTTGGGTTAATGCTTTTAAATTCTCTATTTGTTCAGGAGAAGGATTATTGTTAATCCCTTTCCTTTCTGCGACTTGGCTTTTAATAAGCTCGTCTAATGTAAAATTAGCTGATAATTTCATTGTAATTTAATCTCTCCCAGCAATTACTTTTTCCATGGGCGATAGTAACGCTTCTTCAGTACGTGTCAAGTTAGTAATTGGGTCTTTTTGCTGAGTTCTTGGGGCCATATCTACCACTGGTTGCGGTTGTGGTGGTAATGGAGGTGTTACTATATTTGTTTCTTCAGGGATGTATTCAGAGACATCTACACCAAACTCATCATCTAAATCTAATTGTGCTAATTGGTTTCTAATATCAACTAAAGCTGGAAGAGCGGCATCAATGCCACCAATAAGAGGCTCACTATTAACTGGTCCTCCCTTAGAAAAACCTCTAAATCTGTCTCTTAAATTTAAATCTTTAAAACCTCTAGCAAGATCTCTTACTTCTCCAGATGCTGCTGCAAATGGATCTTCTTCATCAATACCTGCGGCTATCTCTCTAAATTTTCTTAATATATCTTTAGAAGGAAAGTAAGGTTCAAATCTTCCTTGATTTAAATAGTTAAAATTTTTAGAACTAACTTGTCTTTCGGCAAATGTTTTTTGTAGAGATGAAGGAGTTTCTCCTAAAACTTGAGCGGCTTCTAAGTTCTTATACATATCTTTTTGTACTTCAAATCTTGCTCTGTTAGATGCAATATATCTTTCAATAACATCTGCTTCACTTACTGGACCACCTTTTAATAGTCCAAATATACCACCCGTAAATTCTCTTCTAGCATTTCTAATTCCTGTTTGATATTGGGCTATTTTAAATCCCATTGATCTTTGTGGATCTATTTTTATGGCTCTTAATCCCATAAATCCTGCTAGCTCTGGTCCTATATCTAAAACTTGTCCAGTTTTATCTGGAGTTCCGAACGCAGCAGAACCTATTCTTAAAAATTGTTTATAAGAAGGAGCTAATGCATTTCCTAAATGCATCATTTGAATAGCCATCTTATCTCCCGAAGAAGTTTGATCCGTATATAATTGTCTTCCTTCCTCAGTTCTTCCACCTCTAACAAATAAATCTGTCATAGCTTCTGTCCAAATAGATTCAGAAATAAAAGGATTCATTATTTCTCCGCTAGCTTCCATAGTTCCATTAACAAAACCTTTTAATAAAGTTTCACCATCTTCTTGACCTTCTTGTATATTATTCATTAAGGTTCTAAATGGTCTAGCCATTAAATCATAAGCATTACTGTGACTAAAATCTATATATCTTAAATCCCCCTCATCATCTTTAATAGGAACAAGAGTAGAATTTTTAGACCAGTCGGGAACAAATCGTCTCATAGCATCTATTTCGTCTTCAGTGACATCGTATAGAGCTTTAGCCCCTTCTGTTACTGCAATAGGTACACCTACTAAAGTTGTACTCATACCCATTAATCTTTTAAAACCTGTTCCAAATCTACCATCAGTTAAAGCATTGTTTTTAACCACTCTTTCAGTTCCGTCTTGTAAAATTTCTGTAACTGTTAGACCTAAATTACTTCCTTTGACTCTTACGCCTGGAGCAGGTATGTGACTCATTTCTTTTATACCTTGTTCTGCAATGTTAGTTGTAGTTCTAATAATTTCAGAAGGAAACGACATGAAATTACCAACCGGAGCTAGCCTTGCTGTTTTAACAAACTCACCAACATATGCATAGTTGGGCACAGTATTTTTTACAATCTCCGCTGCTTCTTTTTTTAATGCCCATAGTTTTTCATTTCTTATTTTAAGACCATCAGGTCCCACATTTTCTTTAAGACCTTTTTTAAACTCATCTAAAGATTGACCTGCTCTTTTTGCAGCAGATCTCATAATTCTATCTAGCTCTACTACAAAGTTTGTAATCTTAAACGTGTCATCCTCGGCCATGTATTTTCTTTGAAAAAATTCACCACCTTTTTTAAATTTGCTAAACCAACGTCCTAGGACATTATCTATTCCCATTATGCTTGCACCAGCATTTGTATCTTTTAATAGAGAGATAAGATCCCCTAATTGAACTTGTGAATTAGTAACTCCTAGTTCTAGTAAATCTTGGTATTCTCTTTGCGCTATTTTAGATCCAGGTCCAGCTTTTAATAAAGCTGATACATCTATACCTTGTTGAAAAGCTCTTTTTAATAAACCTGGATTAGTTAATCCTTCAAACAATAAACCATTGGCTGCACTAAATGCACCTGCACTAAAAAAGTTTCTTAGGTGTGTAGGAATTGAAAAAATAGTTTTAGCCATTTGTGAAATCCCTTTTGGAAATAATAATAAATTTCTATAAAACCAACTAGCTGCTGCTTCTGCGCCACCCATTTTTTTATCTCCTCTAACAAAACCTTGTAAAGCTCCCATAACATCGTTAGATGCTTTAATACCCTGAGCAATTTCTCTTGTAGTGAAAGTTCCGGATAAAGGATTAATTAAATTTTTAGTTGCATCAATCTCACCTAAAACTTCATTCATATTAACAATCTCTATTCCTGTAGTTCTACTATTTACTTTTTCCGCTGCTTCTTCTGCACTATCCCAGAAAAAACCTCTTCCTCCTCTGGCTTGTACGCTAGCATTTTTAGCTTTTACTTCTGTAAGATACGCAGACGTTCTCGCTAAAGCGGAAAGGTTTGTCATACCATTGAATAAAGTAAATCTTGGGTCTTTGACTTCTCCAAATAATTCTCTTAATGCTCTCTTCTCAGCAGTCGATCCTTTAGCATCTGCTCCTAAACCTATATCTACACTTTGTAATTTTCCTGTTTCCGCTGATTTAGCAGTGTACTTAAAATCAGGTAGTGGTTTAGGCTTCTTCATATTTTGAGCTTGTGTTAAGATTTGATCCACAATTTGTCTTGATTCTTGGGGAGTTCTAGTGCCACCTGCAGAGAAAACTTTTATAGCATTTTTATAACTCTGTTCTGTTGGTTCGTATTTTCTAAAAAGGTTAAAGATATTACTTTTAGTTTCAAAAATTTTAAAAGTGTTACCTACATAACCACCTAATCTTTTTTCAAACAAATTTTTTAATTCTTCCTGGGCCGTCTTCCCTGCTCCTCCTGAAGTTTTCTGTAATATTTCTACAAGATTGTTTAATTCATTTCTCCCTGCATTCAAACTATCTAGTAATAAAGCTTGAGATTCTTTAGGAATATCTTTAACTTTTAATTTGTTAATAAGATCCTCAACTTTTTTAGGATTAAGACCTGTTGATAAATCTCCATCCAAAAGAACCTCATTAAGATCTGACATGAACTTACCCTTTTGTGCCTTAATAGCTTTGTCATTTAATTCTTGGGCTACTGGAAATATACCGTCTACAACTTTTGTTATGTTTGCTACAAGCTGTTTTGCTCTATAAGAATCTTTAGTTTTTAAACCTTGTTTTAACATTTCAGATTTAAAAACTTCGTCTGGTAAATTTCCTCTTGGACTAAAAGGTGCTCTGATATATTTGTCTATAAATCTTTCAAATTGTGAATTACTATAAGCTAATTCTTTTCCTCTTTTAGCTAATGATTTTGCTGTAGACCCTACACCAAAAGCAAAGGGTGTTATAAATAAAGACTCAGTACCAAACTTAAATCTGTTCATTAGTTTTCTGGCAGCATCTTGTCTACCACTTAAACTCTCGTCTCTGTTTAACATTGTAGGTCCTTCAAACATGTCACCGAATGTACCTATTTCATCTGTGTCTACTACGAAACCTTCTCCTACAGCTCCTCCTGTAACAGCTAAACCAAATCTTTTATATTTAGATCTTTTATTTAAATCATTTACTTTTTGAAGAGCGTTCCTTAAATTTCCTTGATCAGGACTTTTTCCTTTTTTTCCAAATTGTAAATAAGCATTTTTTCTTTTAGCTCTTAATGCTCTAGTCGTCATTTTTCTAGCTGCTGCATTAGCTGCTTTAAAACCTATACCACCCGGAACAGCTATCTGCATCATAGCTTCTGTTAGTTTACCAATAGTTCTTTCTTCTGCTACTTCTTCAAAAGGATTTATTTTATCGAAAAATTCTTCAACGGATGCGGCTGTGTCTGAATCTGCTCCTAGGTCAATGAGTTCTGCTCCTAATGATACAATACCTTCTGGTATCTTTATAATACCTGAAGCTAGACCAGCACCAAAGGCTGTATACCAACTTGTTTCATTATTCTTTTCAGCAGAATTTAAACTTCTATTATCTTCGGCCATTTAGTCTCCTAGATGCCTTCATCAAAAGTATCTAAAGGAGAGCCATATTTTTTTTTGCTCTCTATTTCTTCTCTTTTCTTTAAATTTTCTTCAGTACCTTTTAAAATTCTTTTTTGATAATCTGTTAAGTTTGAAAGATCAGGACCTTCCGTAATTGTTGTTTCTTCAATAATTTGTTCTGGGCCGTCGATTGGTTTTAAAATATATTCACCTTCAACAACAGCGACCTGCATAACTCTGTCATTAAATGGATCATAGTAAATTTTTCCTACGCCATTTTTCTTCCCTTGTTTTTTAGCAAATCTGTTGTCAGCTATTTGGTTCTTGGTTAATACACCACCTATATTTTTATATTCTTTAGATTTTCTAAAAACCCAATCTGCTTCGTTCTTAGCCGTAGTATAATTATTATAAATATTATCTGCTATTGAATCCTGTGCTCTAGCATCAATTAAATTATCAATATTAGCCGCGCTCTCTTGTTTATATCTTCTGTCGTCAGCCGCTATTTGTTTATCTAACTGACTTCCTTTAAACGCTCTGTCCGCTTCAGCTGCAGCTCTTTTATTTTCTTGATTGATATCCATGATCTCTGCTTCCATACCAACTTGTCTCATTAGATTTTGATCTGCAGTTCTATTTTGAGCAAATTGTTTATAAGGATCTTGAGCCGCTAATGCAGCTGTTTGAAAAATATTTCCTTGTGGTGATCTAGATGCAATATCTAAACCAAAGTTAATTAAGAAATCATTAAAGTTTCTTCTTGGTGGGGCTGTACCCATAGCATCCATAATTCTTTGCTTGCTTGACTTACCTGTAGAAAAACCTTGTCTTTGTAATCCAGATGTGATTCCACCTTCAGCAGATCCACCTTTTCTAAACATAGGTCTTTTGTATAAGTTATTCATTATGATCCTGTGTTTCTTCCTCTTAGATAATCACCGTAGTTTCCTAGTAATCCTCCACCAACTGACGCTATTCCTAGTGCAGTTTGCAACGGTGTTGGGTTAGGCATTACAGAAGATTGATATTGTCCTGGCATACCAGATGCTATTTGTGCAATTCCAGATCCAAGATAACCTAATCTCTCATATGGTTCGTAAGCTGATAATCTATTTGCTTCTCTTGTAGCATCTAGTTGAGCTTGAGCTTGTGCTTGTTGAGTCGCGCCCGCTGACCCTAAAGTACCAATGTCTCCTCTGTATAATGATGGAACTAAACCAGCTAATTGTTGTTGATTAGCTCCTAATTGCATTTGTTGACCAAAAGCTTGATTAGCTAATTGATTGGCTTGAGTAAAACCTTGTTGTTGTAATCCAGCTTGTAGTAAAGCTCTGTTTAAATCTGATTTATTTTGGTATTGTGCTCTCATAACACCTTCTCTACCACCACTTAAATTTCCAGACATAGTAGCCATGTCAGCTATACTTTGTATTCCTCTAGAAGCTTGATCATCATACTCTGATAATGTCGTATTAATAACATCTTGTTGATAAGGTGACATAAAAGGAGAGTAAGCTCCGGCTCCTGATAAACCTGCAGCTGAAGTATCATAAGCTCCTGCTTGAGTTATGTACGGAGTAAATGCGCCAATACCCTGACCTTGGGTTCCAGCCATAGTAGCCGCTTGTGTTTGTAATGTATCTTGACCAGCAACAGTTGGAGCAAACTTAGATGTGTCCAACGGCGTTGCCGTCATTCCTGTTAATTGTGTTCCAAAATCTTTTTGTAAATCTTCTACATATTGTGGTGGAAGTGTTTGTTGTTGTTGTATTGCCATTATACTACCTCGCTTAATCTTTCCGAAACGTTAAACATTTCTTGAGCCCCTTGTTTACCTTTATTTTCCATATGACCCATTAAATTTTCCATTCTTTGTGCCCCTAAATCTATATCTCCATTACCCATACCACGTACAGCGTCAGCTGTCATTACAAATTCGTTAACACTTAATCTAGCCGGAACGTCATCAGCTTTCTCTTTGGCCCCTAAATCTACAAAACCACCAGTGTTTCTATAATCTTTTTCTTTACCACCGAGGTCCATGATACCTCCGAAAGCTTTACCAATTCTTCCGCCTTGAGCATATCTTCCACCAATACCATATTTACCAGCGTACTCTTCATCATATACTGGCATTTCCATTTCCTCTGTCATTTGAGGAGAAGGTTTAAATCCAAATTTATCATAAAAATCTTTTTGTCTATTATTTCTTATATCTATTTTTTCTTCTAAAATTTCTTTTTGAGTATCTTTATCTAATTTATTGTACCATTCTGCTCCTGTGTCTAAATCTGTTCCTTTTCCACTTATAAATTCACCTAATTTGTATTTTGCAATTTGTAATGCTTTTCTGTAGTCTCCATCTTCGTCCATAAAAAGAGGATACACTTTTTTTAAAAGATCTGACCCTACACCAAACCTTTCTACAAGTTCATCTCTTTTACTAGGTGTGCCTTCAGAAAACCCTATTCTTCCGCCTTGAGCTGCCATAACTCCTTCCCTACCTTGTTTTTTACCTTTTGTAAAATATTCAATAAGTATTTCTTGTTCACTATCATTTAATTTATCGTATGGTCTACCAAATAAATCTATGGACAGTTGATTTAGTTCACTAAATGTTGATGGCATAGATGCCATCTGACCTTGAGGAATGCCTTGATCTTGCATAAAGTCTGTAATACTTAAATCATCTTCTTGTACATCTAGAACAGGTCCAACTCCATTAGCGTAACCTATTCTTCCGCCTTCTGCTAAATTTTTATCTTCTTTTTTTCCTAAGAAAGGATACTTAATTCTAAGTGCTTCTAATGCTTCACCGCTTGGGTCTTTAAATGCTTCGATAACTTCTTTTCTAATTGATAATATACCGCTTGGAATTTCACCAGTCAGTCCAGGTCCTCTATCCACTTCTGTAAGTGACTCTTCTTCGGTACCCATACCTGCACCCATAGCCGCAGCTCCTCCTAAACCAATTATACCTAATACTGTTTTAGGATCTAATGCATACTTACTTATTTTTTTCATTGTGTTTGTTAATTGTAAACCTTCAGATGCCTTCTTAGCATTCTCAATGCCTACACCACTTTCGAATACATCTGCTCCTCCCTGCGCATATCTCTCATCTAGAGCACCTGTTTTAAGCTTTTCTATTATGCTAGCTTCAGGGTTTGCTATATTGTCAGCTGTTACTTCTGGTACTGTTGGTACTTTAGATTTAAATAAATCTTTTATACCACCCGTTCCTATAGGTTTACTAAATGCATCTTTAGTAAATGGGTTTTGTAATTTTTGAAAATCTGCTCCTCCTAAATATCTAGCGCCTTGTCCTAACCCGTATGTCAACGCTCCAGACTTAAATGCATCACTTATACTACCTGATTGATCAAAGGATCCTATGCCTGCCATCCCTGCGGCTAGAGCAGGGTTAAACGGTGCAACAAAAGGAGCTGCTACTGTAGCGACTTTAGATACTTCATTCGGTATAACTTTTCTTACAAAACTTTTAAGTGAACTTCCAAAACCATATTGTCTTCTTCCATCAACACCCATGATTCCGCCATAAGCAGCCATGGCTCTAGGTCCACGTGTTTGTGCTTGTTGTTCAATACTCATTCTATACCAATCTTCAAAAGATAGAACGTTAGATGGGTTGGCTTGTGCCACATATCTCTCATATTCAGCTCTTAATTGTCTCATTAAAAGAGCTTGTTCTTGTTGTTGAGGAGATTTAGGACCTTCATTGCCCCTATATTTAATACTAGGTGCGTTAGTCTGTAATTCTTCTGAAATGTTGATATCTGTTATTGCCATAATTTTGTCTTATTTTAAGGGTTTCCCACATTACTTTGTTTTTGCAAACAAATCAAGAGCTGGCATTATTACTTTCACATCTCTTCTAACGTCTTCTTCAGGAATATTAGCTGATTTTAAAGCTTGTTCATCCTTATAGATCTCCCCTGTTTTTTTGTTTGTTATAGTGGTTATTATCTCCTTTGGGAGCAATGTCTTTATTTCACTCATTATGTAGTTACCTCTTTCTTAATGTTTAAATAGCTAACAGCTATATCAAATGAATCTGCGCTGCCGGCTTTAATTGTAAGGGTTTTTCCACCCTCTACTATTAACGGTTGGGTTAATAATTCTTTAGTTACATTAGCCGTTAAGGCTGCTGATTTAATAACTGTAATAGAGTTATTTGTAACAATAGGACTAGGAGTGCCAGCAGAAGTTACTAAAAGAGATTTAATAACATATGTTTCACTTACTAAAGGATTACCAGAACCAAAAGGATTTAGTTCTCCATTACTGGTATCATTATCTATTCCTACAAATTTATACTGGTTGACTACTGCCATTAATCTAAAAAGAAACTTCTAGCTTCTATCTCCTGTTTTAATTCTTCTTGAAATGTTGTGTTTAATTTTTCTAACACAGCATCTAAATCTCTTATTAAAGATTGAGCTGTATCTGGTTGATACTCATCACTAGCTCGAGTTAATGTTTGTACTATCTTTGCCATTATCTTCTTCCTCCAGCATGTATGTCTAATCTAAAGGTACCTAACTTCCACGTTGTATCTACTGCGGTATTAGATATCTTTAATGCTATGGCTCTTCCTCGAGCACGTGTATCTACCTTTGTAGTTGTAGGTGTTAAAGTAAAAGGTCCTAAAGGTGAGCTTGCGGCTGAATCATTAGGATAATCTCGAACATCGAGTTGAGCAACCACATTATTTTGTTGGGATATAAAGTCAGGAATAATTCTACTTATCCTCATTATAAATTCACCATCTCCTCTAAGATCCGCTAAAGTACTCGCAGCTCCTCTAATAACTTTTTGTGTAATATCATAATCTCCAGAACTAATATTTGCTGGAATAGCTGTCGTAGTCGCATTGTGGTTCGTGACTTGATTAACTCCAGTTTCATGTTCATAGTAAATGGTAGTTCCTTCGGTATTACCAGTTACATCAAACGATGTATCAGTACTAGCATCATATGATGTACCATGAGGTAAACCAAAAACAGCGGAGTCTTCCCATGCGCTTCTTGGATATAAAGAATTTGCATTTGTAAACCAAATGGGTCTTTTTGATGTTGAATCAAGATAACTATATGTCACTGCTCTATTTACTACATTTGAATCAGACGCTGGATAAAACCAAGTTACTTCACCAAACAAGTTATTAATACCTGCATAAATTAATTGACCTGATGTTGTATTAATATCATCATAAACATAGTCTTCAACTAAACAGTCCATAGATTCTAATTTACCAGTGTATCTAAAGAAACCATTATCAGACATCCAGTAAGCAGCGCCATCTACTTCAACGGCTGCGTTCATACCAATCAATCCACAGTTCGTTCCTACTTGTTCAAACGCAAATGTAAAAGGCTGCCCAACAAAACGCATTGTGAATAAAGACGTATCAGTCCAAATGTACATCGCATTTCTACCAAGAGTAGCTCCCATGATCCGTGATCCGGCGGCCAGTCTTTGTGTACCTGCGGTGTTGGTTGATGTTGGAATCCAAGTATTTATATCTTCTTGGTCTGAGAATCTTATATACATGTCGTCTTGAGTTGATTGAGTCCCAATTGTTGTTTCAGTACCAAATAAAACTAAGTGTCGATCAGGTGTTGAAACTAACATATCTCGAGATGCAGTTGGTGCACCCGTAATAATAGTAGCTCTTGTTGCTGTGGCATTGGATGCATCAGCATTCCATTCAAAAACCTGACCATTATGAATTAAGGCTATAAGTTTACTACCTAGGTTATCTATTGACCATAGACCTGGATCAATCACTGTATCAGTGTTATTCGCTGTTGATCCCCATCCCGTCCAACCTGAAGTATTAGTTACCGTAGCTCCATTGCTGTGGGAAGCGTTTGAGGTACCTCTGACGTTTCGAGTAATTCCTGTTATTGTACTTCCTGAAACTCCTGTGTAAGATATTTCTTCACTTCCTACTTGAATATAATTAGTACCCGAAGTTGGTAGACCGGTTACACTAGTTAAAGTAATCGTTGTCCCAGAACCTCCTGTTCCGTAGGCGTTCGCTGATAAAGATCCGTTTAAAGTTGTAGTCCAAGAACCTAAAACGGTACCACCAAAAAGAGATATACCATAACCATAAGCTCCCACTTGTTCTGCAGGACCAACATGATAATATTGATAATAAGTTATACCTCCCGAAGTCGTAGCTCCTGATCCACCTTCATTACCAGGCATGGTAATTGTAATAGTGGATGTATCAGGAACTGATGTGACCATAAATTTTTTGTCACAGAAATCCGAAGCTCCAAAATTAGAACCTGTAATGGCAGTAAATGTAGTTGTATCTCCAAATAAGATAATGTCTCCAGCTGTAAAGGTGTGAGGCGAACCAAATGTAATTGTTACAGTTGGATCTCCGTTAGTAGTACTAAAACAATTAGTAAGAGCAGTTCCTGATGGATTAACTAGAGGATGAATATCATAATAAACACCTCCAGAATATACATATAAAATTCTGTTAGTGCCTATAGCAGCATATTTTATTGAATCTGAGTTAACAAAATGATGTAATTTTCTACATACACCGGTTAGTTTGTCTTGTCCTAACTGACTCCAGCCACCAATTTTTTCTGGTGTACCATATCTAAAACGAACGTTTTCTCCCCCAGTCCATTGAGATTCAGCTCCGGTAGATGTAACTTGTTTATTAAACCCTGGTAAAAAACCTAATTTTTGTAACATAATCCCCTACTATATATCGTTTTATAGAAAACTCAATCTAGATTTTTAGGTCTTAAATAAGGATTATATCGTACGTGAGCCATCATCGTCTCCAATAGTTCCTTTAGGTAAAATATTTAAAGCAAGAGAATGTCTATTTTGTTTTGTAAAATTAAAACCAATTTTATGTCTTAAAGTCGAAGGAAAAACTATTAAGTCTCCTTCTGTAACTCTTAAGACATATTGGTTTTGATTAAAATGTTTCCATTCTTTTGTAGGCACCGAAAAAAGACTAGGTAAACTTTTATCCAAGATTATAGACATTTCATCTTCGTAAGATCCATGAGGATAATAAACCGCACTATACCAATAATTACAATGTGTATGAAACTCCGAAACTGCATTAGGTTGACTCAGAGTTCCCCAACTGGTTTCTATAGTAAAATCTATATTATATTTAAAGTATTCTTGTATGGCTATTTTTATCTCTTTGTATAAAAGATCTTTTAAACTTTTAAATTCTCTAGTGTCTAATACTTTTTTATTTTTTGATATGAGGTTTCCAGTAATAATTCTTTCTCTTTTATCAGAATTTAAAAGAGGGTCAGCAACAGTTACTCTATCCTTTTCTAAATCTATCAAAGCTTGATGGTATTTTTTATGGTTGGTTTTTATATTAGTAAAATATAAACTTTCAGAAAAGATAGGTTGAATTATTCTATTACTCGTCATTTTTTATACAAAAACCAAAAACCCACATAGTTCTTGGTATATTTCCTTTAACTGTATTACTACCATGATTTTTTTTAGATACTTCATAAACCCACAAATCTTTCTTTTTTATTTCAACAGTTTCCTTTTCTATTACTACATCTCCTTTTAAGGAATTACTTAATTTAACATTACAGTGTAGAGTAGTGTAACCTTTATACCATATAGGGTCTAAATGCTCATAACAAGTATCTCCCTGAAAAGCACAACTAGCGACCATTCCGTATGGGTAAGGTGGTTTTTTATAATTATTTAAATTTAATTTAGAAATAATTTTATTTCTTATCTCAAAAGCAGTTTTAGGATAAGTTATTTCATCTTCATTAGAATAGCGTGTTGTTATTCTGTTACCATTCATCCCTGCATCTTTAAAAAAAGATTTACTTTTATTTTCTAGTATCCAAGTATTCAATACTTCACATTCTTGGTCACTTATAAAATTATGATAAATTTTTAATTTTTTGTTTAATATCTTTGAGAACATTTTCATAATTATAGTTTTTAATTTCAAAAGTGCAATGATTTGGTTTTTCAAACATTTGGTTTGTATCATCAAATCTACCTTTCTTAATTGTATTCATCCAAACCTTTACATCATACTCATGTCTGTCTTCATCATAAGGACAAATAAAATCTATAATCGAAGGACCGTCTACAAGAGAAGATAAACATCCCATTCTCTGTGCTTGCCTTGTCCTACCTTCTGGGGAAAAATCCCAATCGTTAAACATCTTTCTAACTTCATCAGCGTTAAAATAAGCGTGACCTGCGGACAGCTGTCTTGCAAATGTTGTCTTGCCTGATCCGGGTAGTCCAAATACTAATATTCTCATATATGTATATGTTTAAATTTTTTTATAATTTTTTCACTTAAATACTTTTCTATTTTATAATTATTTTTTTTAATTTTATCAAATCGAATTGTGTGTAGATCTTTAACAGTATTACTATCTTCATAACTTACATTGTCAAAGCTGTATTCTGATATTTTATTAACATTTAAATTTAATTCTTCGATATTTAGGTAATTAAAAATTTTGTTAATTTGATTTTTTGTATCTGTAACTAAATCATCATAAGTTATTTTTATGTAATTTTCATTTTGATTAATTATGTTTTTTATAGACCAAATGTTTTTTCCAATGATCCCCTCTTGATCCATCAATTCATCGCATCTTGCTTCAATGTTTTGAGGTTGTTCTATTTTAATAAAAGAAGCCAAGCATTCTAAAACAGGGCGTACTAAAATTATAAATTTTCTATTAATAAAAATATTTTTTAACATTTCTAAATTAAAAGGGGTTCCCCACGGAGCTTTGTCTAATATGTTTTTTACATTAACGTTGCTGTAATAATTATTAAAAGAATTAGAGACTATATTATCAATTCCAGTATGATATGGAAAATTTAAAAAAATATGATTAGTTTTTAATAAGATTAATTCATGCATTATTTCAGGTAATATACTATTAGCAGAAACTTTTATTTGATCACTTTGATTAATTAAACTTGATAACAACGTAGAACCCGACCTTGGTAAAGCACAAAAAAAATAAAAGTTTTTATTCACTTTTTATTTCTTCATCTTCTCGAGTCATTTTCTGTACAAGTTGATTATCAAAATTTGAATTAAATGTTGCAACAATATGAAAAAGTGTATTGGTTAAATTTTTAAATGCTTCTGGCGAAAACTTTAATTTTTGATTTTTAATTAATATCCAAATTTCTTTCCAAGAAAAAATTATTTCAGCTGAACCGTCTTCTTTATTTTGCTTTATTATCATTTCTTTTTATACCCCAAAATCTACGTCTATCCATTGCCCAATCTTTATTTGGTCCATCTTGATTAACATAGTGTAAAAAAACTTGAGAATGCCAATCTCCTTGAAGATGTTCTCTAGAATGTTTTACGTCGCAACCTTTATAAACTACAGCGTCTCCGTCTTTTAAAATAATTTTTTTACCATCCATAAAGATAGGCCATTTATATTTTTTATCGTGACCTATTTGTACAGTTACACTATATTCACACGAAGGCCTGTCCATGTGTTCAGGTAAATTAGAGCCTTGCGTATAAAGTCTCCAAAAGGAATAAGTGCAGAATAGTTTTATATTTAAATGTTTTTCTATTATTTTTTTCTTAGTCAACATTAAAGCTTCCATAACAAAATCTCCATAGTAAGAAGTATCAAGATTGTTATTACTTGCATCAAAATTAGTAAAATTGTGCCTATGTGTAAGATCACAATAAATAGTTAGTATTTTCCTTTCTTCCTTTGTTAAAAAATTTTTTATTAATTTATATTTTTTCATAATTAAATAATCCAAGAAACTACTGTGAATCTTACTCCTTTTGATACTTTATTTACTTTATGGGGATATAAAAAATTACTTGGCCATAGTATTAATCTGCCCGCCTTTGGTTTTATAAGTATTTCTCTCTTATTAAAAACATCATAAAAGCATACTTCACCACCCTCATAATCATCATTCAAAAAAATAATACAACTTAAATTTCTAACCATTGTCGTACCATCAACATGATAATTGTAAAAATGACCTTCTTCATATTTTAATAACTGTAATTCATTCACTCGACCTTTTCCAATTTGTAAATCGTGTTTGTTTTGAAAATCTTTTATTGCTTTGTTTATAAAGAATGTTAATAAATTCGACCAATGAACATCAGTTAAAGATTTTGATAAATTATTTAAATCATATGTTAAAACTTTTCTTATATTTAAAGCTTTTTTAAAATCATCTGGACCTCCAACTTCGCCGTATGTCATTTCTTTTGTATTTGAATAAATTTTTAGAAAGTTACCTACGAGAGGTAAAGGGATGGCATTATCTGTAATCTCTAAAAATGGAATTAAATCCTTATACTCAAGTTCAGTTATTACACTAGGTTTTTCTTCTTTATTCATTTCTAATCTGTATATATATCTTTATATTAAAAAGTCAACTACGGAGTTGTTACTATGCTTTTATATAATATATTAGGGGCTCGTAAAACCAGTTATTAAATTTGGAACTGGGTTGTCTATTAGATATTCTTCAGCTGTATTAATAGGATATGGTATAGTATCCACATTAATTCCTTCTAATAAGGAAATATTATTTTCGACCATTTGTTTATAAGTAGGATTTGCTTGTACTCTATCTAGTTCTAACATTTCTTTATGTTCTGTAATATACTCTTGAATAACGACAGACATTACAGAAGCATCTATAGTCTCTCTAGCCGCTTCTTGTATATCGCTAATAACAGGTGCATCATTTTCCATTCCAGCAAAAAATTTTAAGGACTTTATCATACCTTCTTTATCTTCTGATGAGATATCATAAACAACACCAAGATCCTGATAATAAGAAAAATTTGGTAACATAAAAACTGCGTCTTCTTCATTATCTGCTACCTTAACATAGCTTGTTTTGTTTGGATTTAAAATTAACAACGCCATAAATTTCCTATGCTAAGTCCTCATAAAAAGCTATAAAACCTGGTCCAGCTGGTACACCGCCCCCAGAGTCGGCATAGTTTCCTACCTGTTTTGGACTACTTGTGTTTATGCCTTGTTTTCCGCCGCCCCAGACGCGAACATAAGCGTAGTTAGTACTACTAGCTGGTCCTTCTGATAAATCATATGTAGCATTAGTCATAGTGCCTGTTGAACCTGGTGGTTTTGGACTCCACCCATGTGTTCCTCCTCCACCGCCGCCAGCACCAAAAGTAACTGGAGAACCAATTGAAGTTTCTCCACCGCCGCCTCCGGTTCCATTTCCAGGAGGTGAATTTCCTCCGCCACCTACAGTATAGGGTACAGAATAGGGTTGAGAGACCTCAGCAGTATAAACTCCGTATGCTCCATATCCTCCAGGAGATCGTCCTGATTGAGTATATCTCGCTCCACCGCCACCGCCGCCCATTGCATAAACCATGATTTTACCTGTTCCTGGCTGTGCAGTAAAAGTCCCTGAACTAGGGCCACCGTATGTTTTAGTTTCTATCCAAAGTCTTCCTCCACCTTCTCCTGAAGCTGCGGTAATAACTCTTCCAGAAGAATCAACTGTAATATTTGCAGTAGTGTAGGTTCCTTTTGCCGGTTTTATAATTTTAGGCATTTAATTATTTACTCCTTTATTATTAGTCAGCCATCTCAACATATGAAACATGCCAAGATAAATCACTGGCTGTTCCTGCTGTCACGGCTAATAAATCTGTTTCGTCTAACCAAATAGGTCCTGTTGCATCTAAAAAAGATAATGTTGAATCTGCGGGTACTGAAATTGTACTACCAATTTTGTAGTATGTACTTCCGTTGTCATTACTAACTTCGATTGTAACATCACATGCGTTAGTTCCGTCTGTATTAGATATTAAAATTGTGCTTACTTTGGCAGCGTATTCTGCTGTAACGTCTACCATAGTTGTTCTGTTTGTGTCTCCTAAGTTGCCCATAGCATTCTTAGGTGTCATTGTTGCTATATTAACTATATTCGGTGTAGCCATAATATTTTATTACTCCTGATCCTTTTTTAACCGAAAACTAAAGACATTGCAATAGCTTTTCCGTCTGTTGTTATTGTTTGTGTACTCTGGTTTGTTCCAGCATTATTCGTTATTTTTGCCGCACCCGTACCATTTGGAGCGGTTGTTATATCTCCATTTGAACCATCCGTAATGATAATAGAGCCAGAATTTGTACTTGAATTTGTGTCTAATTTTAAATCATAAGCACCATTAGATGAAACGTGACCAACTTCTGATCCTCCACCTATGCTTACTAAATCTGTTTTAAGAACTACATTACCTGTTCCATTTGGATTAATGTCTACATCAGCGTTTGATGCTGAAGTAATATCGTTTCCATTAACATCTAGATCTCCACCTAATTGAGGTGAAGTGTCGTCAACAACAGCTGATATACCTGTACCAATTGCTAATGTTGCTATGTCCGGATTACTTGAGTCATTGTATGTTGCAAAAACAACCTTGTCGCCTTTATCAGTTCCTGCAAAAGTAAATGTATCACCAGATCCTGATGCATATTTAAATTGTACTGTTGGAGTGCCTGCTCCGTTAGTAGTTGAATTTCTTAAAAAGAACCAGCTCTCTACATCAAGAGGAATAGTTACAATTTGATTTCCTGTAATAGAACCTGTGAACTCAATCATTCTATATTGAGCTGTCCCAGTTGCTGCACCGTCCGCAATTGTTAAAGCTGTAGTTTGTGCTCCACCAGCAATAGATACTTGTTTAAATCCACCAGTAAGCTGTTCAAAAAGTTGTAAGTTAGCGTTAGTTTTCGTTCCCCATGTACCAGCGTTTTCGCCAGTTGCCATTAGTTCTACGCCGAGAGGTGTATAAGTTGATGCCATTTATTAAATCTCCTAATTATCTTTTTTTAATTTGTTTTATACGCATTGTCAATCATTTACTGCAGTATAATTTGCACTTTGTGTTGCTGTAACTGTGCTATATCCAGCTGTTTGTGTGCCTGTAATTGCTTCATAACCTAGAGGTACCACACCAATTGGTGATAAACTAATAGTAGCTGAAACTCCTGTTAGCCCCATGACCACTGGTGGCGTAATAGATCCAACTGCTGATGTAGCTGCTAGTCCTGTTAATCCCATTACTTGATCCGAAGGATCTATTGAACCCACTGCTGATGTAGCTGCTAATCCTGTTAAGGCTATAATAGGGTTTGAAGAAATAGTCGGTGTACCTAAAGCAGAAGTAGTACCAAATCCTGTTACTCCAATTGCATCAGCTGGTGTTATTGCTCCAACCGCTGAAGTCGCTCCTAGACCCGTTAGACCCATTACATCTGATGGAGATAATGTTCCAAGACCAGATGTCATAGACTGACCTGTTAATGATAAACTTACATTACCTATTACGGTAGGTGTTCCTAAACTTGAAGTTGTGCTTAAGCCTGTTAGACCCATTACATCTGCTGGAGCTAATGCTCCAAGACCAGACGTCATAGACTGACCTGTTAATAAAACAGTTCCTTGAATACCCCAACCATTAGCACCCCATGTTTGTCGACCCCAACCAGAATTTATTTCTGCTGTTACAGTTAAAGAACCCGTAGCTGTTGTTGCAGATAAACCGCTTAAAGTTATATCTAAACTACTTTCACCCCAGTTTTCAAAACCCCAATCATCTGATCCCCAACCTTGTTCAGGAAAGGATTTTACTGTTCCGATAGATGTTGATGCTGATACACCGGTTAAAGCGACTACAATTTCGTCGCTACCCCAATTGTTGGAGCTCCATGTTGAATTGCCCCAAGTTGATGTAGACATAAGGAGTTCCTCCCTATGCTATTCGTATGATAGCGTCTGAAGCGTCTGCTGTTGGAAATTGAATTGTAAAAGTTCCACTAGTCACAGTTTTGTCTGAACCGAATGCGATAGCGCAAACGGAAGCATCTGTTGAATGTGAATCATTAAAAATTAAACATCCATTAGCTGTAAACGAAGCTGAAGTCCAAGAGACATCAGCAAAATCACAAACTGCTGTATCAGTTGATAGAGTAGGAGTCACACTTGTAAGTGCTTTTCCTTTTGCAGAATATGCAGATCCTGATGTGTTGGTGATTTCATTACTAGATGAATACGCTGTTGTTGATTTATTTAAAGTTGCTGAACTTGTGTATAAAGCTAAATTAAAAGTGTTCCCAGTTGATGCTGTAAAGTTATGCTCAGCTTCTAAGATTTCTTGTTTAAAGCTATTACAAATTGCCGATGTTATTGCCATAATTTAATCTCCTAATTATTGAGGCGGTGACTCGATTGGTATACGGATAGTACCATCTGTATAATCGTCTCGTCTTCGTCTCCCAATTTGCATTGCTGCAAACTTTTGTAGTTCAGTTTTATACTTTTGCTCATATAATGTCAACATATCTTGTGGACCTTTTAAAAATCCATATGCCTCCACCAAACAGGCATATAATAGCCCTTGAGGGAAATTTAAACTAACATAATTGGTCTGGTTACTACTTTCTAAGGTAGCAGGCATTTTATTATAATATATTCTAAATATATAATTAGCGTCTGGAGTAGGGGCTAAATAGATAGATCCTGATGTCGTATCAGATAATCCTGTTGCTCCACCAAACATAGAGTAATATTTAGGTTTTGCAGTAACATCTGCTCCTGATGTAGTTGATCCTTCTGGACCTGTTAATCTTCCTACATATTCAGTTAAAAAAGTTTGATCACGTCTTTCTAACCATGTACCTTGTTCAGTAGAATTTGTAGCGTTAAATACTTCTACACCTCTAATAAATAAAGCTCCTGCTGGAACTCTGATATTATTTACGTCTGTTGCCATTGTACCTTGCTCCACGAATCTGTCTGAATCCATAGGAAGATCCATCATAATTCTTTGTTGAGCATTTAAAATAAAATTTTCTAAAATATCTGTTGTGAAAACATTAGAGTCTACTTCTGTGTAGTTTCTAATTTGTGTAACTAATGTATTGTAACTAATTCCTGACATAATTAACCTCTATCATTAACGGGTCCAATTGTACATTGAAAACCGCCTCCTGTTTCTGCGCTTGTAGCATTAGATACTAAAGGCACTGTTAATGAATCATAATGTGTTTCTGTTTGTGATGTTTTAGGACCTACGATTACCGTAGTTCCAATAGCTGTTGCTAAATAAGATCCATACACTTTGGCTCCAGATGTGTGTGCAATCGCTGTAGTATTTGCTAAAGTCTCTCCTCTATAGGGAGCAGATGTTCCACGTGTACACCCTGTTAATGTATGTGTGCTTCTACCTGTGTATTGAATAACTTCATTTGCATATTGTCCAACAAGTAAGGGATCAGTAATTGTACCAGCATCTAAGTCGGCCTGACTCCAAACTTTTTCTATAACAATATATCCTGCTGTTGGAAATTCTGATCCATCAGTTAAAACAATTGATGTAGCAGAATCAGTTAAGTTTCCATTTAATGTTGTAGATAATTCTAAAGTTGTAATTGCAACTCCACCTACTATTTGTTTAAGATTACTAAATCTTACATAAGATGTTCCAGCATTTAAACCATTGTCGGGAAATGAAACACTTAAAGTTTTTGATGCAGCTGTTGTTGTAAATGGATTGTTGGGTAAAATATCTTGAACTGGAAATTCTACTCTAGCCGGTCTTGCATGTAATAAACCTTGTGGGTCAGCTCCTACTGGATGTGGTTCTAGTTGAGGTTGTTTTGGTTCAAATTCAGAAGTATGTACCCAGGCACCTGTCCATTCTTGAACCATTTCTTTATATGGAAATGCTGCACCTGATCTATCAGATATCGCTAATGCTCTACTGCCTTTTGCAAATCTAGCCATTATACATTTGGATAGTATGTTTTAGGAGTGATGTATGTGCTTGCTGCAGAACCGTCTTCTGACAATGCTCTAGCAAATTCATCCTCATATAACAACTTCATCTCCTGTGTTCTTTGAGGTGCAAACTTCATAGAAAGATAATATGCAAGTCCTGAAACCATACATGGTACAAATCTATAAGGTGCATCTGATGCGTTAGTATAAGCTCCTGCATCTTGAATTCTTTTTACATAGTAAACACTTAAATAGTTTGATGCAGCAGTTGAATTAGGTAAAGGATAAATAGTTAACGTAACTTTATCAATAAATCTTTGAACCCAATATTGTGAAGGCGTTCCAAGAGAAGCTTTGTTAGCTGTTGCAGCATAAGCATCTCTAGCAACTTTAGTTAGGCCTGTATCTGATTGTGATGTTGTATTATAATTTTGTCTGTAAGCAACATTCAAGATATCTGTAATACCATAAATGTTTGTTACAGGAGTAGTTGTCGCTTGTGGGGGTTCGTTACCTCCAGGCACGTCTGTAGAATTTCTATAAAAAGTATAAATACCAGATCCTTCAGCAGTAGCATCTACATTTGTTGATGAACCTACTATTAGATTTATGTTAGTATTTCCAACTTCCCAAAAATGAACTCCTCTATTTCCCCATTCTTGGAAAAGAATATTTAAAGATCTTCTTGCAGTTTTAATTTGATGCCCTCCGGTACCAACTAAACCGATACGTTCATAAGCATCAGCAATGATTTCATCGATTGAGAAATCCTGATCAAATGAATATGATGAGGAAGTAGTATTCGCCATTGGCTACTCCTTTAAAATGTTCCGACTACGTAACAAAAATCACAGTTAGTAAGATCGACGTAAGCTCCATCATTACAATAAATACCAGCTCCTGGTAATTTAAATTCTTGAACGGCATTAGCAGCTGCTCCAAACTTACCATGAAAAACTAAATTTTTTGCTGTCGCACTTCCAGTTTCATTGTAAATTTTTATTTCAGCATCTGCATCACTAGATTGTCCAAAAACAGTCATAATATTAATCTTTTTAAGATTAGTAGCTGTTGATGTAGTTGCAGTATTTACTAAACCCTGTAACTGACCATCTGCAGTTAAAACAACTGATTGTCTTACTTTTGATGTTATTGACATAATTTTTATCTCCTTAAAAAGTGCTCCCGAAGGAGCACTTTAATTATTTATTATGAAAGGTTATTGTTCTGTAAGTAACTAATAGTTACTGTACAAGCACCTGCTGTAGCATCATTGTTTGCACCATTATAAATGTATGCAACTCTAACGTCAGAAGATCCAATATCTTTCCAATTATTACACAGTCCAGCTGTTCCCATAGCTATAGAACCAACTGCTGATATAACGGTATCATTAACATATAAATCAGTATCCGCAACTGAACCAACCTCAAGTATGTCTGCACCTGAATCATTAAACGCAGTTTCTACGTTCACATCAACAGATACGATTTGAGAGTTAGCTGGAATTACAACGCTTGTAGACGTTGCAGCTCCTTCCTCTGCGTAACCAACAGAAAATGATTGTCCCATTACCACTTGTCCTGTGTTTTTCATATTCGTTCCAACAGTAGTACCAGTAGTATTTTTAATAGTACCAGCTAATATTGGTCCCGAAAAAGTTGTATTTGCCATAATTTTCTCCTTTTCCTAGTTTTTGATACATAGTCTCTAGGCCGTCGACTATACGCGTCTATATATCGTTTTTAAAATTGTATAGTAGGTTATTTGTATACTAGATTTTGGTAGAGTGCAAGAGATCCTTAAGGGAAAGTGTGATTCCAGTGATGTGACTTTTATTTAAGTAGCCACAGAAACTTCGGGGGCAGAATTAACAATTGCATTTTCTCTATCTGCAATTTTAGTCTCTTCGAGTTTGATCTCATTGATAGTATCTCTAATAGCTTTATCAATGTTGACCATATTGAGAGTATATTTTCCGTTTTGCTCATACTCCAACTGCCACCTCAACTCCAAGGACCTTTTTTGTTTGTACAGGTCGTGTACCATCAACAACCTCCTCATAGGTTATTCGTTTTATCCTGTTATCATAATGATTTCCAAGATATTCCCACTTTATAGACTTTTCTCCTATCTTGTCAAGGATTGATTGCTCAATAGAAGGCAAGCTATCTTCGGCTTTCACCTTAAAAGCTGCATAATGACTATAAGCCCATATTTTTACTAGGAATTCCTTCATTTTAATTTCTTATATTACAATTGTGTCTAAAATTTGTCCTTACTTTCTTTTCTTAATTCTGTGGCGAGCAATGCCCGCCACAAAAAATACTTTAATGCTTACGCGCCTTCAACGCCGTAAATACCTCTAAAGTCAGATGCGCCAAAAGCGTATCTTTCTCTAGCTTTGTATCTAACGTTGCCAGTATCAAAGTCTCCTTCCATTGAAGTTGTCAATGGAGTTCTGTTAAATACTTTCATACCATTTGGAACGTCCGTGATAATGTACCAAGAATCAGCATCAGTTAAAAAGTTATTAACTCTGTAACCTTGTGGGATCATTCCCATGCTGTTGATTGCGTTGATGTCATTGTCAGCAGTCTGAGTTCTACCTTGAGATTTCATCAATCTCTCAGCATTAAACTGATTTGCAGAAGGAACGATCATTTTCACTCCTTTAGCTGCAATTCTTAAACCTCTTTCATCAGTCATAGCAGCGATATCAATCAATGCTTGTTCTAATGAAGTTTCGTTTAAGTCTGCTTGAGTTGCTAAAGTATTAGATACAGTTCCAGCGATAGTCGCGTGGTCTGTAGCCATTAGGTTAGATCCATCACCTGTTTTGAACGTTGATGTTCCCGTCACTGACGGTAGACCATTGTTCAAAGGTGAAGCACCTTTAACTTCTTTAGCGTTGGACATAGATCTAGCTAAAGCTTTTGTGTATCTAGAAGAAAGTCTGTCATAAAGGTTGTCCTCTATTGCTTCTTCTGTGATAGCGAAAGCTAAAGCGATCGTTTCCATAGTGTAACGAGCAGTGTAAGTTTCTTGCGCGTCGTCGTACGCAATTCCTTGACCTTCTGCTTTTACATCTGCGTTAGCGAATCCAGATAACATTACTTCCTCTTCGAAAGCTCTGTCACTTGATTCTGATGTATAAATCTCAGCGTGCTGATTTTCATACCTTTTGTACTCCAGTCCGAATAGTGCATTCAGGCCTGGTTCTAGTTCTTTAACTAGCTGTGCTCGTGATATTGCCATGTCTATATGCTCCTATTAACTCATTGTCACGCCGTTATTATACTGGTTAAGATTCTGAACAAAGATAACAGAGCAGTTAACTGCTGTGATGTCTGAGTTTTCAGGATCTTCTGCTATTCTTACAGTTCTCCAAGTATTATTTGTAGCGTGAGCCCCTGCTAACAACATTTTGTTTGTTGACTGACCACTAGTTGTTGAACCAGTAGTACTAGCGAAACCGAAAGTTTTACCCATATTTGCTATAGGTATAGCTGTGTCAATCATCCCAACATAAAGTTGGTAAGGATTGTCGATTACAAACGCTGTGATGTTTTCAGAGTTGGCTGGAGTAACTTGTGAATAGTAGTTCTGCCAAGTTGGCTTCTCTGTAGTAGCCGCATTGTAGAACACACCATTTAAAACACCAATAGTAGTATTGGTGATAGCTGCCTGTGCTGTAATTATATAACCGCCAGTCTGATTAACAGACGTACCATTATATAGACTTGTAGCATAGTTAGCTTGGATGTAGTACTTACCTTGACCGCCAGTAGCTGGTGTTGAACCAAGCGTACCTTGAGCAATAAGACCAAATCCTGTGCTGTTTCTATTTGCCATAGTTTACTCCTTGTGAACCTGCCTTTCGAAAAAGGCCTCCGGTTCGGTTGATAGATATTTCGGATAGTCTTTAGAATTTACTTCTTTGTACCACCGAAAGTGTGCTTAGAATTCCTATCAACTTTGATAGGCATTCTTTTATCCTGATCCCTAAGTAAGTCGGTTTCGACTGACTCATCTTGACCTTCAGTTTGTCTTCTCTGATAGTCCATACGAGCCTCGGCGAGTTCTTCGGGTATCCTTGCCAGGAGAAGGCCACCTACTCCAATCACTCCAGCGTATTTTCCGTCTAAGACTACAGGGTATTGATCTGAATCATATTCGTCAGCTCTCACTAACTCATAACCGGATCTCAATCTTCCATGAATATTCTTGGTATCATTGAAACCTAGTGACTCAGCTCTAATCCATCTGTGCCTAAATCCGTCAGGCGCTGGTGGTGCATCTAGAGATGATGGGTGCTTGTACTCTTTAGGCCTTTCAGTTTTTGACCGAGTTACAGCAGCACGAGAAGTTTTATTTTTGTTTGTCATATTATGCTCCTTCCGTGAGTTTTAATTGTTTAGCATACTCTTCGAGTGGCACACCTAATTTTTTAGCTATTGCTACTTGAGACGATGTGAGTCTCACTTGTTTGCGACCAGGTTTTGAGCTTCTGTTAGCCGAAGCTACCGACTGAACGGCCCTGTTCG